>Ga0209591_10003100_pt1 | contig 19444 bp, 17 predicted proteins | sample MAT01_FD_187207 | JGI IMG/M metagenome (GOLD analysis project Ga0209591, IMG submission 187207) | Freshwater microbial communities from Lake Fryxell liftoff mats and glacier meltwater in Antarctica - MAT-01 (SPAdes) (version 2) | ecosystem: Environmental > Aquatic > Freshwater > Ice > Liftoff... | reverse complement strand
ATTACAAAACAGCAATATCCGGATTGGCCAAGATATTGCCATTAATAGGCGTTGGGCTTGGAGTTGGAGAGATTGTAAACGCCACAAGGGAGTATGAAAAAATGTTTGCTGTTTTAAGGCAGGCTACTGGATCTGATATAAATGCAAAAACCATATTTGCCGGGCTAAAAGAGTTTGCAGCAGAAACTCCGTTCCAATTACAGGAGGTTGTTGGTGCTTTTGTAAAATTAGAAAACAGAAACTTTAAGCCAACAATTGACCAGCTCAGAACGATGGGCGACATTGCTGCCTCCGGCGGTAAAACGATAGACCAGTTTGTTGAGGCAATCCTAGACGCTCAAACCGGGGAATTCGAGAGGTTGAAGGAGTTTGGCATTGTTGCCCGAAAAAATGGAGACATTTTAAATGTAACGTTTAGAGGCCAGGCCACGACTATAAAAAATACCAGTTCCGCAATCAGTGAGTATCTTTTATCTATTGGAAAGCTACCAGGCATTCAGGGTACAGCCGTTGCAGTATCAAAAACGCTTGACGGGTCAATAAGCAATTTGCAAGACGGCTTTACCCAGCTAGCCACTACGGTAGGCGGTGCTGGCGGGTTCCTAAAAGGATTTATTGATTTGATTGGGTCGGCTGTTTCCGGGTTAAATAAAATGGTAGCAGTTCCTTTGTCAGAGGAGTTGCAAAGCCAACAGGTAGAGTTTAACGCGCTTATAGGGATTTTGAAGGATGTAAATACGTCAGAGGCTATAAGAAATTCAGCTATTGCAGAGCTTCAAAAAAACTACCCTGAGTACATTGGAAATATAAACTTAGAAAATGCGTCCCAAACCGACCTAAACAAACTGCTTGAAAGCGGTAATTTGCTTTTTACAAAAAGAATCTTTTTACAGCAGAACGAGGAAAAGTTAGTAGAGTTCGCAAAGCAAAAACTAAGCCTAGAAAGGCAACTTTTTGAAGCGCAAAAAGATCAACAAAAGCTTGCGCAGTCAGGCCAGTCTGGAACTCGTGCGGTTACTTTTAATCGGAACGACGGGGATCGAATACAGCCAACAAGAGGAGAAACATCTGCATCTAGAATAACTGCACTTAGAGATGCCTTAGAAAAGACGAACGCGACACAGTTGGAGTTTACATCAGGGCAAGACGAACTAGCAAAGTCTTTATTTGCGGGCGCGGACGCTGCCACTGCCGCAAGGGTAGAGGCAAAGAGGCTTGCAGACGAACGCGCAAAGGGCGGCAGCGATTCAAAACCTAAAGGCAAAGACAAGGATTTTGGGGAAATAGGATCTATATCGTTCCTGCGCGAAGAAATATCGAAGTTGCAAAAGCAAATTGATACTACGTCGGCGGACAGCCCTCTATTAAAGGGGCTTTTGGTGGATTTAAAAAAGGTTGACATTGCCCTATCAATTGCGGAGGCAAAGATTAACGCACTGAAAAACCCAGCCGGGCCGGACGCTAGCGAATTTGACCAAGCAAACGCCGGGCTTTTGTCTTTAGGTGGCATTAAACAAAGTGACGCTGATAGACTAAAAGAAGATTTACAAAAACTAGCTAGTGATTTAGCCGAAAGTGTTGGTGTAACACTTCCCGTTACGGTAGATACCGAAGGCGCGGACGCCGCATTTTTTGAACTACAAAGGAAGCAAAACGATATTGATGACAAGGCCTCGGCGGAAAGGCTAGAAAAGCGGGAGCAGGATAAAGAGGAACTAATAAATCAAGCTTTCAATACGGCCAGCACAATAGCGGGGGGGGTTTTCGAGATACAGCAAAACGCACAGGCGGCGGAGCAAAGTGCAGCGCAGGCTGCACTTGATACGAAGCTAGCAAGGGATCTGCTAAAGGCAAAAGGAAATGCCAAAAAAGAGGCGTTAATCCGTGCTGATTATGAAAACAAAAAGGCTGCACTAGAAAAAGAGGGGGCCGAAAAACGAAAGAAAATTGCAAAAGTAGAGGCGATAATCCAAGGTGCGTTGGCCGTTATTCGCGCCCTCGCGGTAGGTAACTTTATATTAGCAGCGGCTGCGGCGATCGCTACGGGGGTGCAGGTAGCTGTGATTAATTCGCAGGAGTTTGCAGGCGGTGGGCAGGTAACACGCCAAAAATCTGGAATGATAAAGCAGGAGCCAAACGCGCCAACAACAGGCGGCGGCGATAACATACTAGCATATTTGCAAAACAAGGAGGTTGTGCTAAACAGGGAGCAACAGCATAGGCTACAACAGCGGGCTGGGCGTTCTATTTTGGCAGACATAGGCGTACCGGGAATAAACATAACAAATGCCCCACGCCTCGTATCTGGCGGGGCAATAGACTTTATTCCGCAATCTGGATTTAGGTCAAACTTTGAGGCGGCAAATCGGGAGGCGGGCCTTTCTATCCAGTCGGTCGCTGAATTTTCAGACAACCAAACAAGGCAACTCGGCTCGACGCTTGGTGTATTAATTGCAGGCGAGGTCTCAAAGCAAGTTAGAATAGCATTGGGGCAGGGGTTAAACGACGCAAACCGCCGCCTAGAAAGGGAGGCATCACTAGAAACAAATCGTAGAGGGTAATGATTACAATAACTTCAAGTCCTGTGGCTAGCCCATTACCGACCCCTGTTTCAGATTGTTTGCAGTGGTGCTTTCAGGGCGAATCAGCAGACGCAATAGAAACGGCGGGTGCTTTTGCAAGGGTAACGGTAAACTTTCCGGCTGTTCCAACAATCCCAGCAAACGGAACGGCTTTCGTGATTTGGGGCAAAGCGTTTACTGTAAACAACTCAGTTGCGTTCACAGCAAACACTTTTCAGGTTACGGCAAGTGGCACAACGTCAGCCCTTAATTTCAGGGCCATGCTCCGCGCAAATTTCTTTTTCACGACAGCCACGGACATTGCAACGGATGGCATAACGGCAAGGAACACCGTAGTAACCTGGAAGGAATGCGGGCAGCAGGACAATTTTACTGGCGTAAATATGGACTTTGCCGGGCTAACATCGGCGGCTGCAACAAGCGCGGCAATAAACGGCATTACGCCTGTTTTTGTAGATGGGTATATGATACAAGCCAGACTACTAAACAGCTTAGGCGAACCAATAACAAAATTTAAAGGCTTTATGCCTAGGTTCACGTGTGACGAGGTAGAAGGAATTTGCATTGATTTTATGGGCGACGCGAAGCGCATTGTATATACTCCTATGCCAGATCTTGCAATTGACAGCGAGATTGACCCTTCGATTGGCGGCATGACAGAGCTTTTGCGGGTTGAATATGGATGGGTTTACCGTGGCGCGAACTGCGAGCCGCTCACAGGGGAGTTTGCGTCTACCGCTGAAGTTCTTGTGATTAACACAGTGTTTGAGCCGGATGAACAGTATAGAATGGCGCGGTACTCTATAAACGACCCTGGGTTTCCAATATCTGTACTCCAAATCGGTGGCGATAATGTTGTGCAGTGGCTTACTAATCAGCCGCTAAACCACAAAGTTAGCCGAACCTCTTTTTGTTGGCTTTGGACATTAGGGGCTGTCCCTAGTGCAGCTACGCTTGGGTTTACATTTGACCACTATACTTTGGTGGTAGACGTTTACGGATTGTCTGGTATTTTTATTACCAACTTCACAATTGAGTACATCCAAACTGACGCTTGGCGGGTTATTTGCTGCAATGTAAGCCCCGCCCGCGTTGCATTAGAGTCAGGTCAAAACATAAAAAATATAGGCAGGTATGATGTCAGGCTAACAGCCAGGCCGGCGGGCGACGGGGATTCTTACAACCTTACACAGGAATTAAAATACGGCATTGACCACGAATGCGGAAACAATACCGACCTTTATTTTTTAACCCCGGCGGGCGGAATAGGAACGATTAGCGCAACGATTGAAGAAAGGGAGGTTATTCAAAACGGCACCGAGATATGCCTAAATACTCCATGCTCACAAACCCGGGTAGAATCTGCAAAGTACAAGGGGAGGGGATACACTAACATTCGCTCGCAGGATCGTATTACACTACGGGCAAGGCAAAACTTTAATGATGAAGAGGTTGAGTTTTTCCGCACTTTTAAGGCAAGCCCAGAGCGATGGATACAAGTTAAGCAAAAGGAAATTGGTATAGGCGTTGAAACAGATACCTGGATTGCAAGGAAGTTTCTGGTAGAGACAGGAGGCGTTAGAATATTGCAATCAGGGGATTACATAGACCTTATGATAACTGGAACAATGGCAGACGACATCCCCGTGCAATGGGGTAAAAAAAGCTCATAAATGGCCTCTAGTGTAAAAATAGAAATAAGACTTACTCCAGAAGGCAGCGCTCTTTTGGGCGGGACTTTGTGGGCCTCGCTTGACTTAGACCCAGGCTTTTCACCAAGGGTGTCTAAGGATGTTCAGCAGCTTTCCGATATAAACGAAATTTTAACGGAGGGCGTTTTGTCTTTTTCTGTTCCGTTTTCCAGCGTGAATGACGCTTCTTTTTTGAAGTATTCAAGCCCGATAATAACCGACAATTTTGATGATGGAATTGAGTGTAGATTGTCGGTTGATGCAAGTGAACTACCCTTTGACCGCATATTTTTTGTAGAAAAAAATGACAGCGACAGCCGATGGGAGATGCAGTTTCGGCGGTCTCCAAACCACTGGCTTGAGCTTTCGAGCAATAAAAAACTTTGCACTATTGATTTTGGCAGCAAGGAGGTTAATGCCGCGTTGACTGCGGATTGGGTAGATCAATTTTACATAGACGGAGGTGATGTTGCGCAGTGGATAGTTGCAGATTACGGGGGATGGGTAGACCAATCAGAGCCTCCACAATTTACAGACCCTCCAGTAAAGAGCGTATTTATAGAAGATTTAAGGCCATGGATTTACGAGGTCTACCTTTTAAAGCAGGGCTTTTGTGAAATTGGGTGGACTTTGGAAGGGCTTGTTTTTGAATCAGACTGGGCGCGGGCGCAAATATGCTACATACTTAGTCGCGAGTTTTACACACAAAGCAAGGGTGGGCTGCATAAACTAATAGGCCAAAGCCTTGTAGGGCAACCACCAAATAGCATTGCAGCCGTGCCAATACTATTTGATTCGCTGCAATATGACCCAGGCTTAAATGCAGTCCCAATAGGGCCAGTTTGGGCGGGCGCAATAGTAAACGCGCTACCATATAAGGCTAAGTATAAGTTTACATTTGAGGGGTATCTGGAAAACACTACCGCTTCAGCGTCGGCAATCAGCTTGCTAATTTCTGATTTTAACCTGTCTACGGGCATCCCTGATGGAGTAATTTACTGGGAAGAAAACATTGAGTTTTCCGCAAGCGAAACTAGGTATATTTTAATTACAGAAGTAGTTGAAATAGAGCCGGGGGAGCGGGCTTCGTTTCTTACAGGCCCATCAACCTCAATAGTTATAAATAAAGGCTTTAGAATAATAATAGAGCCTGACACACAAACCCTTATTCGAGGGGATATAGTGCAAATAAATAGGCTAATTAATTGCGACTACGTACTTCTAAATATTTTCAAGGGGTTTGTTCATAAGTGCAACGGAAGGCTGGAAACAGATTGGGCAAACAGGGTTCTTTCGGTTCACCCACAGCGCACAGCAAACGCGCTAGGGACTACGGTGCCAGGATTTATTCAGGACGGTGAAAGTCCAATCGGGCTAGATGAAAAGCTAATTTGCAACAGCTTTAAAATGTCGCCTATAAAAAACGACTTAGTTCGGTACACGCGCTATGCTTTTGCCCCTACAACAGACGCACATATTGATAGCCTTCAATTGCCAGAGCCGCCGTTTAGCCGAAAGGTTTTGAACGGCATAGAGCTAAAGGATGCAGTACAGGAAAAGATAAACCCGTTTTTTGAGCCTACTCTTGAGGGTAAGCCTGACGTGTTGCAGCTCGGGAAAATAATAACAAGGAAAACCCTGCCCATGGTTTACATGCCTATGCTGTATGACAATATTGAAGGCAATATTTCCTTTGAGATTGGCCCAAGGACTTTGTTTTTTATGGGTAATGTGTCTCAGGTTGAGATTGATAATGAAGACGCATCCGCGCTAATTTTTGAAAACTTAAAAGTTACTGAATTTGGATATGCAACACACCTGCCAACCAACAACTTTTTTGCGGGCGGGGAGCCAATTTTGGATGGCACATTGGTGTACGGCAAGGAAGCCAGCGACATTTATGTAATGTTTTATCTAAAAACCTCGCTATCGCAAAAGCGGGGAATGTGGTTGGATGCGTTGGTTTTAATGGATCAAACCGACTTTGATACGTGGAATTTCCGAGTACCTTTTGAGTTTTCGTACAACGGAGACCCGGTACTGGCCTTTGGGCAAAATATTAAAGACTTTGCCCCGGCCTTGGAATTTCCAACGCCAATGAGATTTCTTGTTGAGCCTTCTGATACTTCGTGTTGTGATCTTCCATGCTCGTGTAGATTTAGAGAGTGTGACTACTATCAGGATTTTGGACAATTTATTACACAGGCAACGCTAGACGTACTCTCAATAACATCTTTTAAGGTGAACGAGATTGAGCAGTTAGATGCGCCCGTAGATTTTGGTGTAATAAATATAGTGCAGATTGCTGGCAGGCAGTTTGTTATGAACTTGGTTGACGCTCTAAATTCAATACAATTACCATACTTTGCTTTCGCCCCCTCTACCAAGGACTACGTTGGTAAGCCCGACCTTAGGTTTTTTAAGATAAAAGCTCCCGCATGCTATTCATTTGAGATAATTATTTCTGACGCAGGTGGCGAGGTTTACAGGTATCGAGACTTTGACATGGCGCAAAAATGGTTTAATGCCGGGTGGGAGGCCATGGGTTACGCTGCCAGTCCCGTGAGCGTGCCACAGGATTGCGTTTACACAACCGAGTACTAATGAATACACTACAATTTAGGGAAAAAGAACGCGCAAGGCATGACTGGGGTTTGCCCACAAAGTGCAACACCGATCTAATAAATGAAATACGGGCAAGGCGGTGCGCTACCCACTTCGGCGGATTAAACGAGTATGCCTTAGCAAGATATGGGCATATTGTCTCCAGATTTCCAGGATTTCAGGTTTACGCCTGCGGTAGTCAGGTCAGGGGGGATTATCTTATGACCTTGCCACTTTTAGAAAACGACGAAATAAATCGGGCTAGAATATCGGCTGGCATGCGGGTTTCGGTTGGCAGCGATTTTGATTTTTGGGTAGAGCCGGACGCGGAGCAGATTGGTTGGCTAATGGATGATTGCGACAGGTGCAGACTTCGCATTCCAGAAAACGAAAAAATACCTTTGCCTATGTGGGACTTTTCAAAACTGCCAATAGAGGCGCACGAATACGTAATTACCCTTTTCAACATGGGCGATTGGCGCGAACTTTCTAAGGTGCATGACAGGTACGTTCTTTCTCCGTACTCATATTGCTGCGATGAAACCGGCCTAAAAAACTACTTTAAGCACGGTATAGAAACAGGACAAATAAAGGCGCAAATTCCTAAAAAACAGATCGCATGATTGAAGCCTGCAAAGAAATATCTAAGGAGACCTACCAGCGTCGATGCGTTGAGCTTGCTACCTATTTAGGCATTCAGGTAGGATCTTATAGCGAACTCCCTGCTCAGTGCGTTGAGTTTTTCGACCTAATTGGGTACGTTCGCATTTGCTCAATGCTAGTTATTGGTGACTTAAACAGGGGGCGAAGCGAGCGAGCATTAGCTACCCGGTATAGCCTTACGAGGCGACAAATACAAGGTATAAAAGAAAGTTCACGCGGTGCAGCGCGTAAAAGTTGGCACGAAACCCGTACCACATAGAGCCTCTTGGTGGCGTGTTTGATGCAGTAGGGTACAACCTTTGCAGTATCAGACCGCACAATGGAAGGACAACCTACACAAAATTTAAGGGCGTTTGAGAACCGGAGGATTGAAAAAATCCTGTCTTATTCTCAGTTAGCAATTGACATGCAATTCGGGATCAAGTTGCTGAATCGCTATTTGAGCGAGGTTGAAATGGCCGCAAGCGGCGTACCATATTCCCAGATTGGGTTTTCTGCAAGGCGCGAAGAAAGCGGACAGGTTCATGTTATTACTGCATCTGGGCAAACAATTACCGACCCTTATCTTATTAGGAATCCAAGCCTTACTCCTCCCGGATCTAAAGCTGTGCTTCGTTTGTCTGGAATGATGACAGCAGAAGACGAGGCAAGCAGTAGCGGAATCGGGACGCTTGCTGCTCGTTTGCGGCAAGCTTACTCCAACGACAATATTGACGCGGTTGTGCTTGAGACCAACAGCGGCGGCGGTGAAATAACCGCTATGCAAATGATGATGTCCGCTGTTCAGGAGCGCAACAAGCCTGTTATTGGATGGGTACACATGGCCGCATCGGGTGCCTACGGTTCAGTTGCTGGAACGGATGAAATCATTGTCAGCTCTCCGCTTTCAAAAGTAGGCAGTATCGGCGCGGTAGTTACAATAAATAAAACGTTCCTGGAGTTTTTCAAAGAAAATTTCGTGTCGTTCTACGGGGCAAATGCTCCAAAAAAGCAGGGCGAATTTCGCTCAATGCTAGAGGGCGACTTTGGCCCTATGCAAGAAATGGTAGACGAAGCAACCGACCAATTTCATGCACAGGTAAGAGGGCTAAGAAATTTAAGCGGGTCAGAATCTTATGTAAAAGAAACCCTTAATGGGTCAATGTTTGACGCTGGAGCGGCTAAAAGGCGCGGCCTCATAGACGGCGTTGGAAATTTAAACATGGCAATCAAACGCGCTGATGTGTGGATGGCTATGCCGAAATACAAAAAACAGAAACGGGCTTAACCGCTCATTAAAAAAATTGCAATGAAAGATTGGAATATCAAAGCGGCTAATTTTTACAGCCAAATCATGAATCAGGCATGCACGTTTTTGGCCATAAATGCCGACGAAACCACAGAGGCCGAAGTTCACCAAGGTCTTGCTGATGCAGGAACACTTGAGAGCATTCGCACACAGGCAGTTTCAGACATGGAAGCAAAAATGAGCGGCTTTGAGGCTTCGCTTTCTGCCTTGACGGCGGAGGTTGAAACCATGAAAGCGCAGATTTCAGAAAAGGATACAGCGATTGCCGCACTTGAGGCCGCCGCATTGACGGCTCAGGAAGCTTCTGCTGAAACGGTAGAAGCAATTGCCGCTAAGGAGGCACAAATCAAATCACTTTCTGGAGAGGTTGCAAACCTGAAAGCTGCAAAGCCTACGGAAAAAACAACACCGCTTGACCCAACCCTGCAAATGCCGAATGAGGGCAACGCCTCAAAGGCTAGTGGGCGGTCAATCAGTTCTGCCGATTTGGAAAAGGCATTTGGCAAAAACTAAGCAAAATTCACTTTTAAGATAAAACATCAAACTTTTTTGATATGAGAACCATCCTAGGCGGGCCATTTGGCATAGACCAAAACCCCGAAGCGGTTACAATTGACACCATGGGCAACAACAACTACATCCGGGTTAAAACCGGGCCGTGGTTGAACATTTTTCACAAAGCAGCTGTGATTGAGGGCGATATGACAGCAAACACGCTTGGGCTTTATTCCGAGCTACTTGTTGACGGAGAGGGGAAAGCAAAGTTTGGCTCAATGAAGATGCCGAACCACCTTTTCCGCCCCCGTCAAAACGGCTGCGTTTGGGCGCCTAATGGTAAAATCCGTATGGGTTTATCCGAGGTTGACACCTGTCCAATTGAATACCAAGGCGAGCAATGCCCCGACTCGTTTTGGAACGGGTGCTACGAAGGGTTATTCCTTCCTGGTCGTGGCGTAAGAGACTTGGAAAGCGGACAGATTGCCGAAATTATGAAGCTTGCCACGGAAAGCCTTTCGATCGGGCTTGGCAATTCTTACCATGAATTGTACAACTTCTCGAATCACCCGGCGATTGAAGCCGCTGACGCTTTCGGCCCGTCAGTAACCCCAGGTGACGGAGGGTTCTTAGTTGATGACGAGCGATGGGAAGCTTTTTATGCGCAAATGGTTGGGCCCGCGTCGCGTCCAAACAATTGCTCCGGCCTTATTACCATTCTCGATGCCTTGGCAGACGAAGGTGAGCCGGGGTATGATATTGAAATTCCAGACAGCGACATTAACGCAAACAACGAATACACCGGAGACATTATCGCACTATTCAACCGCGTGATCGACCGGGCAAAGCCTGAATTGCGCACTATGGCACGCCGTGGAATCCGCGCAGGTGCTGGACAGCGTTTCCCAATCTTGCTAGTAACCGAGCCGGAGTACCGCGCCTATGAAGAGTACCTGCAAACCAACTTCGCGCAATTGCCGCAAATGTTGCAGTACTTCCTTTCGGGATCAAACGGGCCTTTAATGGTTCCGGGTGTGCTTAATTTCAAAGGCATTCCAGTAGTAGCTTGGGATGCTTCAACCGCTTTTGATGAAATTGTAGGTACGAGTTACCACCGTGTCGCACTAGTTGCACCGGGCAACTTTGGCCGCGCAACCGATGTTAAAAACCTTCGCCAGTATGACGGCATGGGCCTTATTATGGTTCAAAAACTTGACCCGCCTGATAATGGAAAAATCTACATGGATACCACCCTGCGTTGGGGTGCTGCCCTTGCTGATAAGGACTACACTGTTTACGCACGTAATGCAAACCCAAACTAGATAAGAGCTTAACGGCTTAATTCTACTAACAATTAAAACAAATTTGCTATGCCATGCGGATTCACACCGTTAAATAGTACATCAGGGTGTCCCGATAATGAAGGCGGGGCACAATACGCCTGGGCGGCTAAACTGGAGGACATTACAGGAATAACAGTCGCAAGTAGTCAAATATCTAATTTTACCATGGCCACAACTGGCCTTTGGAAAAGGCTTGAATTTGACAAAGACGCTACCAGTTTTTTTAACCAAACCGGCGAAAGAATCAACGACACTGGCGCACTACGGCACAATGCCGAAGGGTTGATGAAGTTCGGAGGTTTTACGCAGACCTACAAAGCGTGGGCTGACGACGTTGGCGATTGCTGCAAAATTGTTATTATCTGGGTGCTTACAAATGGCACTCGCGTAGTTCAGGGTATTGAAATTGATGCAGCCGCAACGGGCGGTTTTACTGGCACAAAGAGCCGGGACACGAAGGGAACGCCCTCGATGCTTTCCGGCACGTCGGATGAAGAGGCCCGCATGGAAATGGCTGTTCGTGGCCGGAATAAAAAATTCGCACCTTTCACCACGCTAACTGACACGGCCTTGGCCGCGCTGTAATTATGATAAAAGTAAAAGCAGAATTTGCAGACATACCTGAAATGGTCACGCTAATTGACGGCAAGCGGGTCGGCCTTAATAAGGCTTTCACTGCAACCGTTCAGGAAAACGGCAAAAAGCCTAAACACACGGTTGACGTTCCACATGCAACGCAATCGCAGTTGGCGCAGCTATTCAAGGAAGGAGACCCAACCTTAGAGGAAGTTGGAAACGAGGCAAAGCCAGAGCTGCAAAACGTGACAAAATAAGCAAAAAATGAGCGCATTGAACGGATTAGACGGTTGTTGTGACGATGGGACTACAACAGTGCCGCAACCGCCGTTTTCCGATTTGAGAAAAGCGCGGAGGTGGAATGCGCTACAGTTATTTGATGTCAAGAATCCGATACCCGAACAGGTTGAGGACGACAAAAAAATAACAAAGTTCTTTGAAGACTGGAAACTGGTACCGTACGCCGGAGGTGAAAAGCACACCGGACACAGGTTGCTATACTTTAGGCTTATGCTCGCTCAGTTGTCGCCTATGCAGGCAGCGTGTATTCAAAAACTGAAAAACTATGTGGTAGGCAGTCGCGCTTTTTTTAAGCGGTCTGAAGACCCAGAGTTTGACACAGGAATAGAAACCTCGCCGCTTACAAGTGGGGAAATAAAAACATACAATGAGGCTTTACAATCGTTTGTTGACTACAAAGGCGGCATAAGAGGGTTTCACAAAAAGGCGTTCTGGCAATTAAAAACAACCGGAAACGCTTGGATTGAGGTTAGTTGGACAACGGTAAACGGAGAGGCGCGGTTTTACCTAAAGACAAGAAAGTCCACGGAGGTGATGTACAAGGTTACTGAGCCAGGCGAATGGAAGGTAGTAGCGGTAAGTCCTGTTTGGACAGACGAATACCTGAAGCGATACCCGCCTACTTTAATCCCAATTGGCCCAAACTTTGTGACTGACAGCCAGGGCGTAAACCGAATGATGTTTCACCTAAAAGAGGGTGACGGGCGTTGGTACGGCACACCTGACAGCGAGGGGTCAACCCTCTACCAGTACGGCGAAGTTCAAAACTCCGTGTACCTGGTAAAGCAAACCGCTGGCAATTTTGTCGGCCAAATGATAATTGAGGTTGAGGACGACGACCCGGAAACCAACCCGGCAATAGACGAAGAGGGAGCGCAGCGGGCCGGATTCAGTTCTTTCGCCTCGAGGGTAGAGGAAAACTTTACGGCTCAGGGCCATGACCCACAGGCGGTTATTATCACAGCCCGCCCGACAGGCAGCCGCCCGATGTTTGTTTTTCAGGTTAAACCGAACACAAACGAGGGCTGGTACAAAACGATGGGCGAAAGGGCCGAGCAAATAATTTTACGCTCACACGGTTTGACGATGCGCTTTTTGGGATTTGATACTGCAAACGGGTTTAGTTCGGATGCTTACGTTGCAGACTATGTGATGAATGTCGAGCCGACAATAAACAGCCTGCGTGCAGATTTGATGGGCTTTAGCAATTTTATTTTGACGAACATTTGGCAAATAGTTGGCCGGGAAGATTTGAACGAAATTTCTATTTTCTTCAAAAGTCCAATCGAAAGCCAAATCGAACAATACAAATCAGGCTTAGAAAATGGCAATTCAAACAGCGATAACAGCGGCAGAAGTCCGGGACAACAGCCCGGCGGATAGAAACTACCCGTTGGACAATATTTGCCTTGCTATTGAAACCGTAGAGCAAGATTTTGGGTACGAGTGCTTAGGAGAGTCTTTGTATAACTGGATTTTAGTAAACGCAAATGTTTATCCAGAATCAACTTCGGAGTGGGAGTGTAATAAGTATTACAACGTAGACGAATTTGCAATAAGGAATGGAAGGCTATACGAAAGCCTAGCAAACGACACGCGCTCAGACCCTTTGATTGAGACTACGGAGTGGCGACTATGGACAAAGTTTACAGCAAATGATTGTGCAAATGAGATGTGGGACTATGTTGTAAAAGCATTATCGCCTAAAGTTTTTGCAAGGTCGCTAGGTTACACCACAAGGAGGGCAGGTACGGGCGGACTTACTTTATTAGCAGGAGGCGAATCAAACTTTGGTAATCAAGGTGTAAGGTCAGCAAACAAAGCAGAAATAGTAGACTACAAAACCGACCTTTTAGCTGACGAGGAAGCCGCAATGAGAAACTTTAGGAGGTGGGTGGCTAAGAAGACAGCCAGCACAGACACTTGCAACGTTCCGCTTTCAAGCATCCCAAATTGCGGAATACTTTGCAACGTAAGCACAGCGTCAAAAAGAAGGTGGGGGTTCAAAAATTAAAGCATGAATATCTACACATGGGCATTGAAGCTGGCGGTTAAGGCTGTAATCGTAAAAGAAAAAGTTAGCCAGGAAACAGCAAACGAGCGGTATTTGGTTTGTACAAATTGCCCAATGAGGGACGCGGAACAAGAAAAATGTACAAAGTGCGGATGTTTTTTGGAAGAAAAGACAGGCTCGAAAGTAAACTGGAACCCGAAAAAACTAAGGAACGAAATAACGCATTGCCCGATTGGAAAGTGGGGCGATATTGAAACCACAAACATCTACCGTCAAGCTGACGGAAAAGAAATTTTAAAATAAAAAAGCAAAGCCATGTTCAGACTTATTTCAAACCCGGTGGGGCAAAACGCGGATAACCTTATTAAGTTATACGACAGCACAAAAGGCTGCTGCGAAGGCAATGCAAATGCAGCCTGCCAGTACGATGTTACGATACCAACTGCAAACGCGGTAAACAACATTATTTTCAAAGACCTTGCCGGCGTAAACAAAACCGTAACCTTTTCCCCAGCCGTGACAGGTGCAGTAGCTGTAAGAGCGGCCATTAGGGCAGCAATTACGGAAAACAATTGGTTTGAGGACGACGATGATGCCGTTGCCGCAGTTTCTTCAAAGGCCGCTTCTGCAAACACTATCTACTCTATTACCGGGGAGGTGATAATTGTAAGCATGCTGCACAACGCAGCAACAACAGTTGCGGCGGTGGTGAAATGTGACAGGATAAATGTTTGCACATTCTCGCTCGATTACGCAGGACTTGCTACCACAGCCTTCATGGTTAACGGCGTGGTTGCAGCTTTGGGTTCTTTGACTCTTGCGGGCAACACAGCGGCGCAGGTCACAACAGCAATCGAATCGGCAGCAAACTGGCCCACCACAGCGGACGTGGTTACGGTTGAAACAGCAACGGCGTTTGAAATTCGGATCACTGATGTTGGCGGGAACACCTACAAGATCAACGGGGTCGATTTTGCGCGCACAAATTGCGCAGCTGGCTACGTTGCCTAGCAATGTGGTAGAATGAAAAATTAATTATGCGCCTGTCTGTTAACAACAAAACAGGCGGGCGCATTTTTTTAACACAAAAATGGGATCTACCACAAAAATATATTTCATTTTTATGCTCGCAATTTGCGGGCTTTTCGGGTTTGAATCAAAGGCACAAAGCGGGGTGTTTACCTTTGAGTGTGTTTGTGCAAATATCACAGCCCCTAATTGCGATATTTGTAATACTACGATTCAATCAAGGTACTTTTCAGGGCTCTACATAAAAAAGGCAGGCGTTGGTTTTAGATGGATAGACGCGCCCTATATCGTAAAATGGCAGGGTAATAACGCTGTTATTCAGGAGATTATACCGAACGCGGAGGTGATTACGATAAACCTACTTGGGACAGCATTTGGCACACTTGATTCTTTCAAGATGGCGATTGATTGCAGGTGTTCTGGTGGGGGGTCTTCCACAGCAAACAACGGCATTTCGGACAACGAGGACGGCGGCAAAATCAGGCTTGGAAACAGGTACATGGGAACGCCCGATGCGCCGTTCACCATGGCAAGAAAAGTAAACGTAAACGGTAGATTGTTGCACATTGGCGACCTTTCCGACAGCTCAGTTTTCGTAGTGGATGGCGCAAACGACAGGATAGGGATAAGGACAGACGCGCCGGCGAAAGACTTTTCCGTCAACGGTGAGGTGAGAATTTCCGACCTCACAAACGGAACGCCTGACCGCGTGGTTGGGGCAAATAGTAGTGGGGATATTTCCAGATTGTTCCTTTCCGGGATGTCGGTTGTTTCGGGTGTTTTGACGGCAACGGATAGCAGCACCACCAATGAACTTCAAACTATTGCAAATACAAGCGATGCCACAAGCCACACAGCTACCCTTTCAAATTTGGGGGGTAGTTTTAAGGCGGTAGAAGGCACAGGCATAGGGCTAGCAACAACGGGCACGGGTCTTGACGGCGTTGTGACGGTCACAAACACATCACCAGACCAAACCGTTTCCATAGCGGGAGCTGGCATTAATGTCGTTACTGGTACTTATCCAACATTTACCGTAACGGGCACGGAGGTTGACGGTAGTATAAGCAACGAGGGAACGTTAGGCGTAGGTGCAGGGTCTGGCACTTCATCAACCCTTCTTTCTACCACTTCGGGCGCGAACGCGGTAACAATAAATGCAGCCGGAATACTTGCAATATCTGAAACAACTTCTGCAAACGGTGGTCAAATAACCCTTACCGCTACAGAGGTAGGATTGGGAACGGTAACAAGCTTTTCAGCAAACGATCTTTCGCCCCTGTTCACTACCACAGAGGCAACCCCGACTACCACACCCGTTCTTTCGTTCGCGCTAAACACTCAAACCGCAAACACAATCTTTTCGGGCCCGACCACGGGTGCAGCCGCCGCGCCTACATTCAGGGCGTTGGTTTTGGCCGACGTAGCCGGACTTGTTACTGCAAACAATGGCTTAAGCGACAACGAGGCGGGAGGAAATATATTCAGGCTAGGAAACAGATTTATGAACGGATCGGACGGCCTTTTCTCCAACGACCGAAAAGTAAACATAAACGATTTTAGCCTATTTATAGGAGATAATTCAGACTCGACCCTGTTAAATATAGACGGGTTAAACGGGCGGGTAGGCATACGTACAAACGCTCCAGGACGGGCATTTGTAGTGAATGGAGAGGTTGAAATAAGGGATTTGGTGACTACAAACGCGACCGTAATTGTAGGCGCGGACGGGAGCGGCGTGTTGTCTGAAATAGTATTAGGCGCAGGGCTTAGTTTAACAACAGGCATACTAGCTTCAACAGCCGGGACTAATTACCAGACTTTTCGCGACCAAAACGTCGCAGCTACTGTACAGCCAAATGCCAACTTTTTATCTACCGCCACAATAAACCCGACGCTAACAAACGACAATCCAAACTCGGAAACTGAGGCCACTTTTGACGTTGTGGCTAACTCGATTGGGAATACCCAAATCAGGCAGGGCGTAGCGCGTAGCCTGATTGGCGTAACAGGAAATGCTACGGCAAACGTAGCAGATATTCAGGCAACTGCCGGAGATCAGGTTATGGTCGTAAACGCTGGCAATACTGCAATTTTGTGGGCAACTGTAAATACCCCAGGCATAACAAACAACGCGGTAACAAATGCAAAATTCAGGCAAGGTGTAGCGCGTAGCGTGGTTGGGGTGACGGGAAACGCGACAGCAGATGTGGCCGACATACAAGGCACAGCCGACCAAGTTTTGAGGGTTACGACAGCCGGAACGGCCCTGTCATTCGGCACAGTTGCCACAGCGGGCATTGCCGATGCAGCAATAACACGCGCAAAGCTGGCAAATAGTGTTGCACTATCTGTAATTGGTCGAAGCGCAAACAGTGCAGGCGTGCCAGCGGACATAGCAGGAACAGCGGATCAAGTTTTAAGAGTGAGCGGGGCAAGCGTTCTGGGATTCGGAACGGTTGCTACGGCGGGGATAACAAATAGCGCGGTGACATACGGGAAAATTCAAAACGCGGTAGCCGACAATGTTTTGCTGGGAAACAATAACGGAGCAAACACGGCTTACGAAGAGATAAACCCGGCTGCTGCTCAGACAATGCTCGGTTATGTAGATGCCGCGCCCGCCGGGGCAAATCAAAGAATTGCGTACTTTTCGGATGGCAATACGCTTGCTTCAGAGGCGGCATTTTTGTACGACGCGGCAAACGACAGGCAGACAATAAATTGCGATCTCCCAGGGAGCGGTGCGGGAGCGGCGGCATTAAATATTACAAATATAGGGACTGATGCGACGGGTGAGTTTTTGCAAATTAGGGGCAATATGTCTGCAAATATGATTTCGGGCATGTCTAATATCGCAAACACCGCTGCGTCAAACGCTATTTGGGTGCAAAGTGTCGGCGGCGCGTTGGCGGGCGACCCCATGATACAATACACAATCGCAGGGGTGACAACGTGGTCGATGGGGTTGGACAATGACGGCGGCGACAGGTTTAAAATTACAAACGCGGCAACCCCCGGAGGAACGGTAAACTTTGGAATAATCGTAAGAGATAACGGGGGCGTTGGGAATACAGGGATAAATAAAGACTTTCCGGGCTATCCCTTAGACGTCTTAGGGCAGGCTAAACTAGAGCAGCATATAGGAGACGGGAATGCATGGGTTGTAGCCGATATTGCTTTTGGCGCGGGCGCGGGGACGGCTCCAAATGTTACAACCATCATCGGCACTAACAATGCCATGATGATCCGCTTCTCGACAGGGACAGTACCTACAGCAGGGGGCAACATATTTACGGCAACATTCCCCATGGGGTTTCCTAACAAGTCTATTGTTACTTTTTCAGCAGGCATGGACGGAGGCGGGCCAGGCGGTGATAATGCAGCCACTGATATTTCAAAATTCAAAATCGTAACGAGCGGCGCAAACAGCTTTATACTAAAAGCAAACGGCACTTTGACCGCCTCTCAAGCTTACGAGTTAACCTTCGGAATTAATGGATATTAAAAAATTAACTACGATTTTACTTGTCTTTTTGGCTTGCGCCTTGCATGCCCAAATCACCGCGGCGGGCGGGGCCGTTTTCTATGTATCTGGGGAGTTGGCCGGGTACAATAACGCTACTACCATCATAAACCCGACCTACAACAAAAGAAACGACCAGGTTACCATAAGGGCTTTGGTTTGCAAATCTGGCACTACCGAGCCAGAAATGGAGTACACGTTTATAACATCCAGAACTCTAGTAGACGCTAAAGCAGGGAGTGGAACGGGCGAAACAAATCAATTCCATTGGTGCTGTCAGCTTATTTACATAGAGTATTTACAAACAATAACCGCGAACAGCGGTATAACATTCACGCCAAACTAGTATGAAGGTCTTAATCACAATTTCACTTTTTGCAATTTCGATTTCACTGCAAGCGCAGCAGGTATCTACGTACGAAATCGACGTAGTTGCTAAGGATAGTTTTTTCTTAGTAGAAAGAATAACTGTCCTGCCAACTAGGGAATCCCCGCGCGCCCAAACGAGCGAAACAAACCAACTTTTTAGGTCAGTAGATTCGTTCAATAAGTTTGTTGTTGGCCTTAAAGAAAAGGCCCGCGTGGATAAAGAAAACGCTGAAAGGCAATGGGAATCAGCTTCTAAAATGGAAGAAATGGCTTCTAAGATCGAAGCGGCGGCGGCAAAGGTCTCAAATAATAAGGGTGATGCCGGACAGCAGCCAGCCGAAAAGAAACAATAAAAAAAACTAAAAAAATATGGGCTGCCTAATCCAAGTTTGCACAGATTTTACCCCGGTCAAATGGCCATGGAAGGGCATGAAAACAGGGTACGTGTACGTTAAAACAGCTGAATTTAAGGATCAAGCCGGGGCGGCGATTAACATAACCTCAGACAGTTTCAGCATCCAAATTAAAAATAGTGCGGGTGTCGTAGTGGAAACACTTACAACCCCGGCGGGCGGCCTGACTATTTCAGGAACAAACAAACTAAACATAAAAGTAGGGGTGGCAACCACCGCAACAGCGGGGGTTTATACCGGGCTTTTAGTGTGGACACGTGTGAGTACAGGGGCTATAATTCCAATCGCAGAACTTACATTTAGCGTAACGTAATGGGATCAGAAATACAAATTTCGGGGGAAAATGCAGTTTTCTTAATAGAGGACGGAGCGGCTTGCTTTTGCTCAGAGGGCGAACTTTGTATGTATGTACCGATTGGTGTACAAGGGGATCCGGGTTTGGTTACGCTCGCTATGTTTTCTGCATTTATGGTTCAATATCTAAACGCTTTGCCTAGATTTAGAAGTGTGGAGGTTGCAACAGGCGCGCCAAATAATCTAGTCCCCGGAGC
>Ga0209591_10003097_pt1 | contig 19452 bp, 18 predicted proteins | sample MAT01_FD_187207 | JGI IMG/M metagenome (GOLD analysis project Ga0209591, IMG submission 187207) | Freshwater microbial communities from Lake Fryxell liftoff mats and glacier meltwater in Antarctica - MAT-01 (SPAdes) (version 2) | ecosystem: Environmental > Aquatic > Freshwater > Ice > Liftoff... | reverse complement strand
CTTGTTCAGCATTGTCCGTTCCTCCTCAATCCACGGTAGAGGCGGTAGAGACCAATTGGGATTGAAGTCGACCGCCAAAACGTCGTCTTTGTATTTTCGTTTATTCGCTGGGGTGTAGTAAAAGTCGAGGAAGCATCGATAGTGAACCAAGGTCGCCATGCCCGCCCAAGCATTTTCAATCGTTGAATCGTTCATATCCTTGTAGCGTTCAAATGCTCGGAAGAACATCTCATGCTCGGAAGCTAGAATCGGTGCAAATCGCTTCAGTTCAACGTCGGTCATCTCGATAGTTTGTCACGCTGAGATGTGCCTTATAGATAAACCGTCCTGCCCGTCCTCGCATGTGCGCATGAACCTGCCGTGTTCGCGGCTGTTCAATTTCAGGTCTCATTGAGGTGCCAATGAATCCAACGATTTATCAACTCGAATGGGCGCTGGAATTCTCTCTTGAAGGAGAAGCCAAGCTCTAGCTTGCGTTGGGGGAAACGAAAGAATCACAACAGGCTAACAAGGGACAGCAGTCGTAAGGAAAGCAGAAGGCCAACGAAGCGAGCGCATATGGAATGGCACATTTACGATTTGAGGCATTGCTCCGCAATTAAGTTGGCTGAAGCCCGAGTCCACCATGATGCCGCTGATGGGGCACATGAGCCGAGCCATCTTCGAAAGATATTCTCCAATCCGGATGGCAACAAAGCGGGAAGCTGTTGAGTCCCTGACCTTGAGGCCAGCTACATAAAGTGCAGTTGGGATCTCCACAACAGTCCCCACACAGAAGATTTTGATGTGAATACACCTAATTGCAAGTAGTTGAACCCAAATGGTGGGCCCTGTTGGATTTGAACCAACAACCAACAGATTATGAGTCTGCTGCACTAACCGTTGTGCTAAGGGCCCGCTCTTAAATTGTCTCAATAAAACAGGTACTTGCGCCACTGCTCATCACTTCTCGCAAGAAGACGCATGAGATGCCGCGATGTATGCAGGCTAAAAGGCTTTGGCGGCTTAAGCAACCGGAAGGCCGCCTCGTCTGGCGTCCGGTTCCCCTTGCGGTTATTGCAAGGATGGCAACACGCGACGAGGTTCTCCCAGCTCGACGGGCCGCCACGCGAGCGGGGCATCACATGGTCGAGCGTGAGCTCACCCGCAGGCATCACCTTCTGGCAGTACTGGCAGGTGTATTTATCGCGCATCAGAATGTTCTTGCGCGACAGCGAGCGGGTCTGTTGCGGAATCCGGCGGTAGTCGTGCAGACGGATGACGCTGGGCAGGCGCATGTCCTTGCGGGAAGAGTGAACGTGCGCCTGCGAATGCTCTTCGGCGCTGGCGGCACCTTTGAGAATCAGCACTAGGGCACGCCGCGCGGCACACACATTGATTGGCTCGAAACTGGCGTTGAGCACCAGCACGGGCTTGTGGAGTCGATCGAGGGCGTGTCGATCGTGCATTCTTTCAGTCATCGGGGCTCCTTAGACAAACTGCGAAAGGGCGATTGCAGCCTCCGGCCCTGCACCGATCCGGCGATCGGCACGAGCCAGAGCTAATATGGCGACAAACGACGCTCCTGCCCTTTTCAGGGTGAGAGCGCAAGCATTAGCCGACGCGCCTGTGGTGAGAACGTCGTCTATCAGCAAAATTCGCTTGCCCCGAACTCGATCGGGGTTGGGCACTCCGAAGGCGTCGCTGACATTCTTGCGACGCTCCTTGCCCGAGAGACCAGCCTGTTTGACCGTGTGTCTGCGGCGCTCAACCAGCTTCTCGACAGGGAGCTGCGAGATTTGGGTCAATTCAAACGCCAGCACTTCGGCCTGGTTGAAACCGCGTTCGCGGCGGCGACGGCGGTGGATCGGCATGGGAACCAAACAATCAAACGACATCTCGCGCGGGTAGCCTGAACGCAAGAAAGTTCCCAGCGGCTTGCCTAGCCGCTCCATCGATTCATATTTGAACAGCTGAATCAACAAACGCAGGCGGCCCTCATAGGCACCTACGCAATACATGGCATCAAAGTGAGTTAAGCCGCTACGACAGAGCCGGCAACGCCCATCGAGATCAAGCGCCGCTTCAGAATGGAAGGGAGCATGACACTGAATACAGAAGGCGTCGGCAGAGAGAGGTTCAGGAAGAGCAAGGCAGGAAGGACAGACAGGATAGGAGGGGAAACCAGCAAGCCGGGTGTTGCAGATTCTACAATCGTCGGGAAACGTGAGCGCAAGAACACCCTCGGCGGCTTTTGTGACTATCTCATGCGCCGCCGTAAGTCTACCTCGGGGTGCCGCTTTTCGGGTCTTCCCGCGAGGTTTAATCGCATCTATCAAGTCGCGAAACAGAGTTGTCGCGAAGATGCACCTCCCTGAAGCTATGATTGTATCTCAAGATGGCTCTCGACGAACAGGCCCCCGAATCACTCGAACTCGCCCAGCAGCGGCGCCGTCTCGAGACCCTCGGGCGTCTCGCAGGCAATGTCGTGCATGACTTCAACAACCTGTTGATGGTAATCGATGGGTATGCGCGCATCTTGCTTGAAGAGCGACAATTGAGCAAGTCTGCGCAGGAAAGCGCCGAGGAGATCCTGCGGGCTTCAGGCCGCGCAGCAGCACTTACTCAACAACTTCTGGCCTTTTCAAGAGGCAAGAGCCTTGACCCCAAGCCGGTCGATCTGAACCTTCAACTGATGCAGATGCGCCCGATGCTGATGCGACTGCTCGGAGAAACCGTGATGCTTGACTACGAGCTCTCGACGGAACCTGCTTCGATCCTCGCCCACTTGAGCCAGGTCGAACAAGTGCTGCTCAATCTGATCGTGAACGCTCGCGATGCCATGCCTGTCGGCGGCAGAATCGTAGTGCGAACCCGCCTAAGCCCCGACCGCGTCTTCCTCGACTTTGAAGACAACGGTGCCGGGATCCCGGCCGATTTGCAGCCCCGCATCTTTGAGCCCTTCTTCACCACCAAACCGGAAGGCAAAGGCACAGGTATCGGATTGGCTTTGGTGGCCGAGACTGTCGCTGAATGGGCGGGTCGAATTCAGGTGTCGTCTTCTCCGGGCGAGGGCACCCAATTTGTGCTCGACCTTCCCCGCCTTCAACCAACCGCTCAACAACCGGTCACAGCCAGTACAGAAGGTGTCATTCTGGTCGTAGAGGACGAAGATGCGGTGCGCTCGCTGATCCGCCGTGTTCTTGAGCAACGCCATTACCGGGTTCTCGAGTCTGCCTCCGAAGACGGTGCCATCGAAATTGCACGCAAAGAACCCAAGATCGACCTGCTGATTACAGACCTCGAAATCAAAGGCGGGCAGGGCAAAGCGGTAGCCAGTATGGTACGTCTATTACATCCCGACGTTCGAGTCTTGTTTATTTCCGGATATTTACTGGATGCACCCGGGGCAGAAGATCTTGCTCTCCAAAAACCTTTTTCTCCAAAAACCCTAGTACTGGGCGTACAACATCTACTAAAATCTCAGTAGTCTCTTAAATGCATTAAAGACTGGGTCGGCTTCGGTCGATTCCTATTAGTACAGAGACATTAAGACGTGCAAGAACATCTATTCGATCGTGAAGCTGCATTGGCCCGCGTTGGTGACGACGAGGAATTGTTGACCGAACTCGTCAAAATTTTCCTCGACGATTATCCCAACAGCATGACTGCCATTGAAGACGCAGTCGCACGCCAGGATTCCCCACTGCTTGAGCGCGCGGCTCACACGCTCAAGGGGGCTGTAGCCAATTTTGGGGCTGATGCTGTAGTGAAAGAAGCCTTTGAGCTCGAGCGGCAGGGCCGTTCAGGTGATCTGTCACACGCCGGCGAGAATCTCAATCGCCTCCACGAAGTGCTCCGCAAGCTCGACTACGAATTGCGCCCTATCGCCGAGCCCGCATAGTTTTCTTAGCCAAAATCACTTTAGGCTTCTCTAAATCCCCGCTTTGTTAAACTGAATCCATAAAGACATGGAAGAAACTTCAGTCCGGGATATCGTCTGCGCTCACAGCCCAGACTCTGACGACGCCTATATGTTCTACGCGCTGGCGACCCGGAAATTGCGCAGTCCGCTGGTGAATTTCGTCCATCAGCTCTCCGATATTCAGATCCTGAACCAAAAAGCGATGGTTGGTGAGTACGACCTGACGGCGATTTCTTATCACGCCTACCCCTACGTGGCCGACAAGTACCAACTTATGGCATCCGGTTCCAGCATTGGAGATGGCTACGGCCCGATGGTGGTGGCAACCTCACCCCTCTCGGCGGAAGAGCTCAAGGGCAAGCGCATCGCAGTGCCCGGCAAGATGACTACTGCGTACCTGACAATGCGCATTATGCAGCCAGACTTTGAGGCCGTGGTTGTTCCCTTTGACAAGATCCTCGATGCAGTTACCCAAGGCGCAGCCGACGCGGGGCTTGTGATTCATGAAGCGCAGTTGACCTATGGGCGCGGCGGCTTTCACAAGATTGTCGACCTCGGCGCCTGGTGGAAGAAGACCTACGATCTGCCCCTGCCGCTGGGAGCCAATGCAATCCTCCGCAACCTGCCAGCCGACGTGAAGAGCGAATGCTGCCGGATGATGCACGACAGCATCCAGTACGCCCTCGACCACCAGGAAGAAGCACTCAACTATGCGATGCAGTTTGCCCGTGATATGGAGCAGCCGTTGGCTGAAAAGTTCGTCGGAATGTACGTAAACCATTACACGGTTGACTGTGGCGAAGTCATTCCGCGGGCCGCTCAAAAACTTCTCGACATGGGACATGAGCTAGGATTGATTCCAAACCGTGTTGAACTGGAATTTGTTCGCTAAACCAATTTTCGCCGTTGTGCTGGGCATCTCGATGCTCAGCGCACAAGACCGTCTCAAAGACAAAATCAAGAACCTCGAGGCACTTGCGAAGCAGGGCAAAAATGCCGTGCCTTCAATCGCCGCCTACCAGAGAGACGCTGATCCTGTAATTCGATTCGCCGCCGCAGAAGCGCTCATTGAAGCTGGAGGCGTGGAATCTGTCGATGCCTTGCGAGTGAGTTCCGAAGATGGAGCTGCAGAGGTGCAGCGCATCGCCGTTGCCGGGATCGTCAACTTTTATAAACCCGGCTACGTAAAAAAAGGAATCAGGGCCAAGTTGGGGGCCGTCGGTGACAAGATCACAAAGACTCCCAATGAAGCTGTCATTGACGCTCACGTCCAGGCAAGGCCAGAAGATCTAGCTGCCGTGCGCAAGGTTCTGGTGAATGGCGCAAGCCCGGCCGCAAAGCTGCAGGCCGCTCAAGCTTTGGGTAGCTTACGCGCAAAGTCGGCATTGGTCGATTTGTATCCACTGCTGAAGTCGAAAGACGATCCCATGATGATGGCGGCTTTGCGGGCAATTGAGCTTACCGGCGACAAAGCAGCGGCATCCGAGACGATCTTTTTGCTCCGCGATCTCAACGACCGCATCCAGTCTCGCGCGATTTCGATTAATGGTGTTTTCCGCAACGATGCCGCCCTCCCGGATCTGGCCGAAGTCTTTGCCAGAGGCCGATCCCCACAAAGCCGGGCGGCTGCACTTGAGGCTATCGCCATGATTGCGGCATCAGAAAGCCGGTCTCTCTTTGAGCAGAACCTGGAGAATCGCGATGAAAAGTTGCGCGGATTTGCTGCTGAAGGTGTGGGCCGTCTGGGTATCAAAGAGTCAAAAGCGAAACTGGAAGAACTTTATAAAGGGGAAGGCAATTCTCGTGCCCGCATGGGGCAAGCCTTTGCACTCGTAAAGCTTGGGCAATTGGAAACTTCTGAATTCAGCCCTTTTACCTACCTCTTCAACCTGATGAATTCCGCCGCATGGCATGACTACGCAGAAGCTTATCTCGGAGAGTTAAGCCGGGAAGATGAAGTGAGAACATTGCTTCGGTCGAAGCTGGGAGTGGCTACGCGCTCAGAGAAGATAGGTCTGGCGAGGATTTTGGGCCGCGAGGGGAAAGCCTCAGACCGCGAAGCGGTGGACGCTCTGGCCCATGACCGCGACGCAGCGGTGGCCGAAGAAGGAATAAAGGCAGCCCGCGCACTGAGTATTAAAAACTGAGTGCGAGGCTGCCTTAAACTTCCGGAGATTTGCGAGAGCGAATTTACTTCGCTTTCTTCTGTTTCTGCTGACCGACGCGGACCTTGAACTGCTTTGCCTGAGCATCGCCGTAAGCCTTCCAGTCAAAACGCTTGGCAGCGTCTGAAAGGTAAGCGGACACGTCGGCATCCTTGGGGAGCACGGCCATGATGGTGGCGGATTGAGTGCCATCTGCATTCGAAATGCGATAGCGCTTTACATTCGGGATTGCCATAACTCTTTTATTGTAGCAAGGAGCGGAGCCCAGACTCCAGTGCCGGATAGCGGAACTCGTAACCTGATTTCAAAAGTGCTTCCGGAATCACTCTTTGGCTACCCAGGATTACAGCGCTCATTTCGCCAAAAAGTAGCTTCAAGGCAAACTCAGGGACAGGCAGAAAAGCCGGTCGATTCAACACTTTACCGAGCAAATGCGTGAATTCTTCATTGCGGCATGGCTCGGGAGCAGTGAGATTGTATGGCCCTGAGGGTAGCTCTTCCTTTAATAATTTGAGGACGCAACCTACCCAGTCCTCGACGTGAATCCAGCTCATCCACTGTTGCCCACTGCCTAGTTTCCCCCCGATTCCAAATCGAAAAACCGGCAACATGCTGGGCAGGGCACCGCCTTCGAGCCCAAGTACAACGCCCGTTCTCAACAATTGAACCCGCATTCCGAGGGCACGGGCAAGGGTAGCTTCCTTCTCCCAGCTCACGGAGAGTTCAGCCAGAAAGTTGTCTCCGGCAGCAGAAGACTCCGTGAGTATTTCATCTCCACGGTCGCCGTAGAATCCAGTTGCCGAGGCGCTGACGAACAAAGAGGGTCTTCGTGAGAGGGTTGACAGCGATTGCACCAGGCTGCGAGTAGAATCGATACGGCTGCTTCGCAGCAATTCTTTGCTCTCTTTCGTCCAACGCTGGTTGACCGTCGCACCAGCCAGGTGAATGATCGCATCGGCACCTGCAAAGGCCTGCGCAGGCGCTTCTACTTTTGGTGGATTCCAAAGATAGGTCTCAACGGCTGCAGGCAGCCCAGTCACCGGGCGCCGGGCGAGTAGGGCAATGGAATGCCCATCCGCGCAGAGCCGCTCAACCAGATGTCGGCCCAGAAAACCAGTAGCGCCACTCAGTGCAATCCGCATTCAGCGCCTATTGTATGGCAAAGGGGTCCTTACCCGTACTTTCGATATAGGCGATCTCACGCAGGTAGGAAGCTGAATCCGTCTTGCGCTTCATCCCGTCGTAAGACATCCAGCGGATTTGCCCGAAAATCGGCCGCTCCACCCAGGGGCGATCGTGCAAGCCGAAGCACCACAAAATCCCAGTATAGGTATTCGGGTCACGGCCGTCGAGCGCATACTTGTCATGCAAATAGATCATCGTTTCGAGCGCATCCTGGCAGGTTGGCGACCATTCAATGATCTTCTTGCCCCAATACATTCGGTAGTATCCATGCATCTTGCCGCGGAAGAGAAGCTCTTTTTGCGTGGCATTCCAGATATCGTCATGAGTTTCCGCTTCTTCGAACTGCTGCCGGCTGTAGCAGGGCTTACGTTCATCGGGCGCATGGGCGAGCAGAGTTTTGCGTGCCCACTCGGGTAGGGCGGAGAGACATTCCACCTGCGGCCCGGCGTAGCGGGCAAAGTTAAACGCCAACTCCCTGCGCACCACCATCTCTTCGATGTATTCGGCGCTTGAGAGGTTATTTTCAATCCCATGCGACTGTACCTTGAGTGCGACGTCGAGAGCCCCAATCATCCCGAAATGCAGGTAAGGGCTCATGTTTGAAGTTGCATGAGCTGCTGGCTGATTGCGATCAGAGGCATAACGCTTGAGATTATGATCGAGAAAGTTGTTCAGCCGCCGCTCCGCTTCGAGCGCCCCACCATGAAAGGTTGTAGATACAGGTACGTGCTGGTCAATCCCGCAGCCAGCAACCAGGTTGGCAATGTTGTCACTAGAAACATGAGTGTGAAACGAAGGGATGGGGAGTGTCCAGCGCTGCCTTGGTTGTGGCATCTCCAGCGGCTTCATAAAAGAAGGCAGCATACGCTGGATCTTAGGACGAATCGTGTAGGCGGCATACTCGCGCTTTTCAAATTTGTTCATCGGCACAACGCAACTGGAGTCAACCGCGAGGTACGGGACTTTCAGCTTCGACGGCACGCTTTGGTTGTGTGAGGCCGCAATAAATATGGGGTAGTCGTCTGTGACTACTGCTGCGGCGTCTTCGGCCAAACGATAAAAGATGTCGTTTGAATCCGAGCGTTTGGCGCGTAGATAGAAAACGTAGCCGACCCCGAGTTTTTCGAGCCGGAGGGCTGTTTCCGGCACACCTTCAAGGATGAATGTGTGGATTCGGCGATTTGCGTGACGGTAAGTACAGGTGAGCGCTTCATAGAACAAAACAGGAAGCTTCAACTGATTTGCCAAAAAAATGGCGTGGGCCAAGGCATGATTCCCGTCGACACGACGGTTCATCTGGCTCCAGTACAGAACGTATTTGGCCTGAGGCTGAATCGGTGCCTCATTCAGGCTTCGGATGCGGTCTTCAGCTGGAGAAATCACTGCAATTTAACGATGATCCCATTTCCGCAGACGGTACAATATTAGTTTGTGATGCGTGCCTGGAATCGCGCTCGGCTCCTGTGGGGCTACCTTCGCCGCAAATCCCGGCTTAGCGCTCTGCCTGTCGAGTATATCGTCGAAACCACGGCTAAATGCAACATCTATTGCCCGATGTGTCCTCGCGAGACGCACAAGCAGCCCAAAGAAGACATGAGTGACGAGGTCTTTGAAGGCTTGGTGCGAGAAAGCAGCGACAGCGCCGAGCACATGATGCTGATTGGCCTGGGAGAGCCGTTGCTCGACAACAAGATCTTCGAGCGAATTGAATTCTGTAACCGCCACAAGATCTCGACCCTCTTATCCACCAACGGCACACTGCTCGACGAGAAGGCCGCCGAGCGCTTGCTAAAGACCCCCATTGAGCACATCACATTAAGCTTTGACGGGGCCACTCAGGAAAGCTTCGAGTTCTATCGCAAGGGTGCCAAATTTGACCGCGTCCGTGAGAATTTCGTCCGCTTTGCCAAGATGAAAGATGCCGTGAAGGCGAAGGTTCAAGTCGTTGTCCAGATGGTGCGGATGGAAAAGAACTGGGACGAAGTTGAAGACTTTGAACGCTTCTGGAAAGCGATTCCGGGCGTAGATCAAACCAGGGTCAAGGCCGACGAGACTGATCTGATGAGCCCGGACGGCGGCCATTCTCCGGGAGACTTTTCGCACCCCTGCCACTACCTCTGGCGCGGGCCAATGTATGTGAAACAAAACGGCGATGTTTACCCCTGCTGTCAGAGCTACATGCTCGATGGCAAGCCAGTGGGCAAAATCGGCGAGGTGCCACTCGAGCAGATCTGGAATTCACCAGAGATGGAACGCATGCGCACGCTCCACACCACCGGACGGGCAGGTGAAATCGATATCTGCTCCAAATGCCGCACCGCGATCCCGCATCCTCTTCTGGTAGCCGGTAGCCTCATATTTCACGGCAGAACCGTTCGGAAATTACTACCCTGGGTAGAGAAATTGGCTTATTGGAGCCGTCTTCCGGTACAACTTTTGCGGCCGCAAAAACAGGCGCGGCCGCTTGGGAGAAAACCTTCCGATGATCTGGTTCAGATCACTTCACCGAAAGACTGAATTCACGCAGTATTTCTTGTTGTCCGCCAGACTTGAGCCTTAGCCAATACTGACCCGCTTCAAGACCCGAGACGCTAAGCCTGCCCGAACTCAGATCCAATTTGCCGCTCGACTTGAGTAGACCGTCGACCCCTGACAACTCCCAGTCATAAGAAGCTGCCGACAGCCCGGTCAAGTCAGGCTTGAGGTTTAACGATTTATGGGCGGGCGCAACCAGCCTGGTTTCGTTGCGAACAGCCACCAGGTCGATACTTGCAGGCTCAGTGCTTTGTTCGAGAAGTCCAGGCACGAAGACCATCAACGCCGCACTTGCAGCAATTGCGATCGGTAAGTAATTGCGAAATTTGTTCGGTTCCGGGTTTGCAGCTACTGCCTTGGCCCCGGCGACGGCAGCCTCCACAAATCCGTCCATCTTTTCGAGCCTCGTCTGGCAATATCCACAGACAAGAATGTGCTCCTCCACAACAGCGATGTCTTCCTCCGACGACAATCGACCGAGTGAATACACCTCCAGTGCATCCTCGGTCAGGTGGGATCCATTGAGAATCTGCAGCGCAGATTCGTCCCGTTCAGGCAAACGCCTATCCATTCATGGCCTCCAGTACGATGTCGCCGATGCGGGGGAGGATACTTCCGGCGACTGGCTCGTATATATCGATAGTGGAATCACGCCGATCTTTTTCTCACAAAAAATGATTTGAGATTACTTTTTGCCATCCGCCGCCGGCCCTCATCGCTGAATCGCTGTTTTGCGCGAGATTTGAGCAGTCGGAATTGCGTGTCGTTAAGGCCCATTTCCGCACAGATTTGCTCTTGAGGCTGTTCGAGCAGATAGAAGCGAGTCAAAATCTCCCGATCCCGGCGCGAGCAATCTCGCAGAATTTCTTCCATGATCTGAGAGTTCTGCGCCCGGATCGCCCCTTCCTCGGGGCTCATATGAGAATCTGCGATCGTTACATTGCCATCGATGTCGAGTTCATCGCGCCGGCGCGTATAGTTCTTTTCGATAAAGCTGGCAATCTGCCGGCGAACAATGGTTCGCACAAAGCCCATCAGCCGTTCCGGGTCTCTCAGTTCACCGCGCTGAATTGCTTGTACAACGATCACGAAGGTGTCGTGAACCCGGTCATCGATATCCTGCCGTCCGAGTTGCCGGACAATTAGAAACTTGATACCGCGAGAAAACAGCGTATAGAGTTCTTCCAGTGCTGGCTGGTCGTTGGACTGAATTCGCTGCACCAGATCGGTCCAGTTGATAGCTTGAGTCGGGTTTGGCGGCGGACTCAATTCAATCGGGCTCTCTTGCTGCATGTTTGGATCCGCGTTGGCAGTGTCTTTCTGCCTATCCTCCACTCGCGAAGGTTCGTCAATAGATTGAATGACTAGCATGAATCAGCCTTTAGAAATTGCGAGATATGCCGCCCAATAGGACGGCTTGGAGGTCCATCCGCCTCGGCGGATCATTTGCAGTTGTGCGGCTCGCAGCGACTCGGCAGCGGCTCTCGGACTCCACTTCTGCTGAATTAAATTCTGATAAAAAACCGGGAAAATGGGCCCCTCAGTATCCTGAGTCGGCCACAATGTGGCCACAACAGTGCTGACTCCAGAGATGAGGAATGCTCGAGACAGCCCGTTGATTCCAATGCCCGACACAACTTCGCCTGTCGATGAGCTACAGCCTGAAAGCACCACAAGTTTGGTTTTTGTTCGCACTGCATTCAGGTCGAGAGAGCTGAAAAGGCTGGTGCCACTTTGTCCGCTTGCAGGGCTCAAGGCAATGTTCAGAAGGTGAGGGCTGCCTGCCTGCGGAACAAAATGGGTAGACAGGTGCAAGATATCGGGCGACTGGCTCAGCGTGGCTCCAAGCGCCTCCACTGTTGCCGCAACACCAGTGTGCTGAACCGTGAGCCAATGTTGATTCTTAATCGTATTGAAGCTGTTTTGAAGCTCTGTGGCTGAGGCCGGTAGTCGATTCAACTCCAATCGGCCGAAGAAAGCATTTTTCAAGGGGCTCAACCGGCGGTCCGCCTGGTTGTAAACTGCGTCAGCGATTCCAACTGCTTTATGAGTCCACTCCGGATTTGTTTCCGTCCGCAGAAAGATGGCAGACGGCAAAACCCGCAGGCTGTGGTCTTCGATAAGGTAGCGCACACCTGCCCTATCGGCAGGGAGAGCCGCTATCGGAAGCGTCGAAAGTTCTTGATCTAACACCATTGTCCAGAATGGAGTAGTGCGACGGGAGTACAAATCTTCTCCGAACAATTGCTTAGAAAGTTCCATTCCGGTACTAGAGTTTCCGTTTTGGGATGGATCTTTGATCTCTTTGCGGAATTGTTCAATCCACTGATTCAACTGCTTCCCCGAGGCAATCCGCCGCATCTTGATCCCATTGCGGGTCGCCGTCCAGGCTAGCGAATATGGCTCGGCCAAGTAGTAAGAAAAAACAACGTCATCCTGCGACAACGACTTGATCCACTCCTTGACCTTAGGTGCGCCGTCGAGCTTGGCTTGGGGAATACTGAGCCCAGCTTGCATCTCAATTACATGCAGTTTTCTTTCCAATTCAAGAAGACTTGGCTGATTTGCTCCATTGCTCGATAATGACGCCGTTTGGAGTTTTCGAAAACGGGAAAGGGTGGACCAATATTCGTTTGGGAGCCGGTTGGCGAAACCTGAAGCAGGAAACTGCGAAGCCCTCATGCTGGCGAAGCGTGCCTCCTCTGCGATCCAGAACGCCTCCTCCGCTGCATCAGGCTGGTCCAGTGAAAACCCGGATTGCGCCATAGCCACCAGAAATGAATCCTGAATTTCGTAGGTTAGGTTTACTTCAAAGTTCAGAAAAGCAGAATCCGAAGGCAGGACCTCCATTCGCCATGCACGTGCCCTCGTCAATGCGCTCCGCAGCGAGGGGAGCGCTCTGGCAAAGTCTCCTCGCGCCAAAGCAATCTGAGCCTCTTCTCGATCCAGAAGAAATAGATGCATCGGAGTTCGGTTTGACGGATCGAGGCTCCGTGCCACTTGAAGAAGCGAACTAGCTCCATTCAAATCATTTCGGTGCCTCAATATCATGGCTAGTTGAAGCGCATCGCGAAGCCTGCCCTTCTCCTGGAAAGTGGATCTTAGCCGAAAGGCTTCAAGGGAGTATTTCTCAGCTTCCTCAAATTGTCCCAATCTCCCTAGCACCTGACTATAACTTGCAAAGACCCATGCTCGCCGAAGGCTAATGGCACTTTCTGACCATTTCGCCTGTTGCGTTCTGTATGCCACAACCAATTCAGAAGATGGTGGCTTCTCGGCTTCAACCAGAGCCAATTGGAAGGCACGCTGCGCTCGTTCTTTCTGTTTGAGCCTTAGAAAAACAGTTGTCTGAAGCATGAACCCTTGCAGGCGTCCATCAGGTGGCATCGTCGAGCCGTCAATTGGGTATGAACTCAAAAGGTCGCCTGCAATCTTGATCTCCCCTAACTCAACCAAGAGACTGGCCATATTTAATGCAGTTGTGGTTTCCAATTGGATCAATCCACTCTTTTTGGCCTCATCCATTGCTTTTCTGTAGGCCTGCATAGCGTCCCGATAGGCCGACATAGCTTGGTAGCAACCAGCAATATTCATCGAGAACTGAATTGAAAGCTGGTTATTGCGTTCTTCAAGGGCAACGGTTCTGGCGAATCCGTATTGAATAATGGCCTGTTGAAAGTCCTGGTTAAGCACCAGTTGGTAGGCCTGACTTCGTATTTTAGTCAGCTTTTCAGAGACCTTAACAGCTGTTTTGGCAGGAATAACGCTTCGAGAGGACTGATTCCAGCTGCAGGCTGGGAACAAAAGGAAAAAGAAAATGAACCAAGGATAAACCACTAAAGAGTGCGAAGGCATTTACTTAGTCCTAGAAGTACCGATACTGGTACTCCTAGGAATATATCAGAATTTAAGCTTATACAAACAAAAACGCCGAGTTTTCCACAGGAAATTCTCGGCGTCGCTCTTTGGGCTCAACACGGGTCAAACTAGCAGAACAGCGGGAGGATGATGATGATCGGGTCCATAGTGTCTAACCTTTTGATTTAATGGGTGTTGCATGACTCTTCGTCAGCGCTCTGATCTTCCCAATAGCTTGTTTTCACTTCGGGCTTGAATTGCCGCAACTTGTTGAAAACGATGTGGAAAAAATATTTTCTTGTTCTGTGAATGGGTTTTGAGCCTAGAGAATGAGACCTGTTAAGCTGAAATTGCGTCGATGCGCCGAGCAGCACCTTACTTCCTGTTTGCCGTCATCCTTGGGATCGCCGGCCTGGTCTGGTATAGCTACCAGCAGCAGCTTGCCGTTCAAAAACGGAACACATCGCCCCCCCCGCAAGCCCTACCAAGCACTCTCAATTCCAAAGCCGAAGGCTTTGTCTACCGAACCTCAGAAGGCACCCGCACAGTGGCCGAACTCCGGGCCAAAGACTACCGGGAGGTCAAGGATCCTGGATATATGGAGCTTGACCGGATGGAACTCCGCCTTTTTCACGAAGATGGCAAGAGCTTTGATCTCGTAAAGGCGGCCAAGGGCAACTTTTACCCCAACGAGAGCCGGCTCAGTAGTGAAAGCGAAGTGGAAGTACAAATGGCCGTTGCTGCTGATGGCGAGCCAACCGGCAAGATCCTCGCGATCAAGGCCCAGGGAGCCAGCCTCGAAATCAAAACCGGAAAAATGGTCAGCCAAGGCCGGGTTGAGTTCAATTTCGAGCAGGAAGGCGGAACAGGTACCGGACATGCCACCGGAGCAGAATACGACCCGCAAACCCACGAACTGCACCTGATGCACACCTCTTTCCTGAAATGGCAACCTAAAGACCCCAAGGCGAAACCGATCGAAGTAGAAAGCGAAGAAGTTCGATATAAAGAACAAGAGTCGAAGGTTTACCTCTCGCCCTGGTCGAAGATGCGTAAAGAAGATTTCTCGCTCGACGCAGCAAATAGCGAAGTGAACCTCGAAAAGGGCGTGATCCGCCATGTGATGGCAATCGATGCCAAGGGAATCGACCGCGCACCGAAGCGCCAGGTGGACTATGCTGCCAAAACACTGAATGTCGACTTCAATCCCCGCGGCCAGGTGGAAAAGGTCATCGCCGAAGACGATGCCAAACTCAACACAACTGGAGACAATGGCAAGACCCGGGCCTCGGCCCGGCGAATGGATCTCTTCTTCGTCGTGGGAGACAAAGAGTCATTGCTCGACAAAGCGCTGGCTAACGGCAAGGCAAGCATAGAATCGATTCCAGCCGTCAAGGCTGGTCTACCTATGGCAGAAACCAAGCTCCTGCGCAGCGAAAGTATCGAAATGAAGATGCGCAAGAATGGCCAGGATATGGAAACAGTCCAGGTGCATGCCCCAGGCACTCTCGATTTCCTCCCCAACCGTCCCACACAGCGCAAGCGCCATCTCGAGGGCGATCGCATGACCATCCAGTACGCTGCCACCAATCAGATCGAATCCTTCCGCAGCATAAACGTCGCGACCAAAACCGACCCGGAAGCCAATGCCAAGAAAGGTTCGCAGCCCATGCTCACCTGGAGCAAGGATCTTGAGGCTCGCTTTGATCCTAAAACAGGCGAAATTCAGCGCCTCGAACAGTGGAACGATTTTCGATATCAGGAAGGTGAGCAGCGAGCGAAGGCAGACCGAGCAGTACAGGAAAGCGCCGCCAACCGGATCACTCTCACCAAGAACGCCCGCGTCTGGGACCCCACCGGCTCCACCGACGCGAGCGAGATCGTTCTAAACCAGAAAACAAATGAGTTTGTCGCAACAGGAAACGTGCGCAGCACACGCGAAGCCGAGAAGAACGCAAAGACAGGCAAGCGCGAAGAAGTAACCCAGGCTACGGCTGACCGAATGGAGACCCGCGAATCCAACAGCAAGATTCGCTACGAAGGCAATGCAGTAATGTGGCAAGGCGAGAATCGCCTGCGTGCTCCTCGTATCGACATTGATCGCAAGGCAGGCCAATTGCGTGCATTCGGTGGCATAACGCATCAAATGGTCGACGAGAAGTCGGCTCAGGCCCGCAAAACAGGCGCAATCCTTACAAACGTCAAAGCGACTGAAATGTTCTATTCCGACAAGGAGCGAATGGTCGAATATCAAACTAATGTGCTGATGAGCCGGCCGGGGCTTGAAGTGAAATCCAACCAATTGCGAGCCTATCTCGATGAAGACGATAGCGAACGCTTCAACGAGCAGCCGTCGGGCGGAATCGAAAAGATCTTTGCCTATGGCGCAGTCCGAATCGTCGAAACAGGCGCGCAACGCGTGCGCAAGGGTACCGGTGAAACAGGCGAATTCTATTCCGCCGACAGCAAACTGGTGCTCGAAGGCGGCAAGCCGGAAATGGTGGATGTCGTCAAAGGCGTAGAGCAGCGGCGAACCACCGGCAAGCAACTCACATGGTTTGCCAACAACGACAAGATCATCGTCGATGGCCAGGAACAAAAGCCAGCTTTGAGCACCTTGCAGCGAAAGCGCTAAGCTTGAATTGGCGGACCAAATACTTTCTTGCGTACTCTCAAAACAACTGAACTGATCAAAGCCTACGGTGGCCGTCGTGTCGTCGATGGAGTCTCGGTTTCAGTAGAGCAGGGTGAAGTCGTTGGTTTGCTGGGCCCCAATGGCGCAGGCAAGACTACTTCTTTCTATATGATCGTCGGGTTGGTTACCCCCGATAGCGGCCGCATCATGCTCGACAACGAAGATGTCACCGACCTTGCCATGTACCAGCGTGCCCGGCACGGAATCAGCTATCTCCCTCAGGAGCCCAGTGTATTTCGCAAGTTAAGCGTTGAAGAGAACCTGATGGCGATTCTCGAGACCCTGCCAATTGATGGGCGCCAGCGCCGGGAACGAATGAATCGATTGATTGAGCAATTAGGCCTTGAAAAAGTCGCCAAGAACAAAGGCTATATGCTAAGCGGTGGGGAGAGAAGGCGTGTCGAAATCGCCCGCAGCCTGGTGATCGAACCCAGCTTCCTTCTTCTCGACGAGCCCTTCTCAGGTATTGACCCGATCCAGGTCCTCGAACTACAGCGCATCATCTCCGACCTCAAGCGCCAAGGCATTGGCATCCTGATGACTGACCACAATGTGCGCGAAACACTGGCCGTGACCGATCGCGCCTATATTATCAACAACGGCAAGATCTTCAGGGCCGGAAGTCCGGAAACACTCGGTCGCGATCCGGAAGTAAAGCGCGTCTATCTGGGCGAGAACTTCCACTTCAACGATGGCGGAGTGCGGCCGAATTAACATTTCTGCACACTTCAAATCTTCTCACCCAAACCTTTTCTCTAACACCGCCCGCTCCCGCCGATAAGAACTCACAGCGATGTTCTCAATCATTGGTCTTGTTATCGTAATTGGCGCAGTTGGTGGCGGCTACGCGATGTCTCATGGGAAGTTTGCCGTTCTCTGGCAGCCCGCTGAGCTGGTTGTCATCTTTGGTGCGGCCATCGGCAGTATGCTGGTTGCCAACCCGATTTCCAACATCTTGGCCCTGGTCAAGGGCATGCTTGGAATTCTCAAGGGTAGCCCCTACAACAAGAGTGTTTATCTGGACACCCTGAAGGCTCTTGCCGACGTATTTAACTACGGCCGCAAGAATGGTCTTCAGAAGCTCGAGACCGACATCGAGAATCCCAAACAAAGCCAATTGTTCTCACAGCACAAGGTTTTCATGTCCAACCACCATGCTCTCGACTTCGTCTGCGACACTCTACGCACTTCGATTGCCGGTGGCATTGGTCACTTTGAGATCGAACAGTCGATGGAAGCTGACATCGACATCATGAAGCACGAACTAGAACAACCAGTTGCAGCCCTGAAAGAAATGGCCGACGCGCTGCCAGGCATGGGGATTGTCGCCGCCGTGCTCGGCGTTGTCGTTACGATGGGTGCCCTTGGCGGCCCCCCAGAAGAAATCGGCGAACACGTCGCAGCCGCTCTTGTCGGTACCTTCCTTGGCATTCTCTTTTGCTATGGAATCTTCGGTCCACTCGGCAGCAACATGCAGAAGATCAACGAGGGCGAGATTGAGTACATGCACGTGCTACGTGCTGGTGTCGGCGCTTTTATGAAAGGTGCTGCCCCCATCCTGGCCGTTGAAATGGCCAGGCGTTCGATTCCCCCTCACGTCCGCCCCAGCTTCAAAGACATGGAGCAAAAGGTCAAGGGCGGGGGAGGCAAATAGCCCATGGCCGATCCAGCCAAAGAACAACCGATTTATCTCATCAAGAAAAAGATCCATGGTCATGGTCACCATGGTGGCGCCTGGAAGGTAGCCTATGCTGACTTCGTCACCGCAATGATGGCCTTCTTCATGGTGATGTGGCTGATGGGCTCTTCTGAAAAGGTAAAGAGCGCAGTCAGCGGCTACTTCCGCGATCCTGCCGGCTTCAAAAAACAATCCGGCACTGGCATGGCCGGTGAGGGTGAACAGATCACTCTTTCTAAAGACGACATGGAAGGGCTTAAAGAAAAGATCCAGTCTGCCATGAAGCAGATGCCCGACTTTAAGCAGATCAAAGACCACGTCACGATGACGGTTACCGGTGAAGGGCTCAGAATCGAGCTGCTTGAAAAAGAAAAGGGCATGTTCTTCCAGTCCGGCAGTTCCATCCCCAGCGAATTCGGCAAAGCGATTATTGAAAAGATGAGCGCAGAATTGGCAAAATTGCCCAATAATATCGCCATCGAAGGCCATACAGATTCCAAGCCTTTCTCAAAGGATGGCGAGTATTCCAACTGGGAACTCTCATCGGACCGCGCCAATGCTGCGCGGCGCGTTATGAAATCCAGCGGCCTGCGTCCAGATCAAGTCAAACAGGTGCGTGGATTTGCCGATCAGCGCTTGATGGACGTGAAAGATCCCGCAGCAGCCAAGAACCGGCGTATCTCGATCATCGTGCAATACCAGCAGCCAGCCTATGATCCAGCCGACGACGAAGAAGATCCCAAGGACGCCCACGGCAAGAAAGATGCTCATGGCGGCGGCCACGGTGAAAAGGGCGAGAAGGGTGAAAAGGGCGAGAAGGGTGAAAAGAAAAATGCCGGCCACGGTGAAGCCAAAAAAGACGAGCACAAACCAGCCAAGCCATCTGCTGCACACTAACCTGACAGTTCAAATCGGCCTGGGATGATCGTCGTCGGTAAAGGCGTTCTCCGTCCTGCACTCAGGGCACCGGTAACTGCGGCAGCACCAGCCGCTCTTCACTTCACCAACAGCCTTCAGCCATTCCGAGACATGAGCTGCACCGCATCTCACCCAGACATTCGTTGACGGTACATCGTCGATGCTCGCCATCTCACCCAGATAAATGCCCACCCGTAAACACTCCAACGCGTCCCTAGTCAAACATCGCAGCGCCGCGCACAATAGCTGGCAGTGCGAAGCACCCACTCTTGCCCCCACCGATCAGCCACACCCGCCGCGACCCCCTCACCGGGCCCTTTATATTTGCGAACGCAAAGCTCGTATGGAGTAGCCTCGACGCTGTTACCTTCAATCCAGTCCGTGCCTCCGGCTCCTTCACAAATTGAGCGGCGTCCACAATCGCATCTACATGCCCGCCTCCATGAGCCAGCCAACGATAAATGCGGTCTGAAAATGTTGAGGCATCTGGCACTGCAACATAGCGTCTCCCCTT
>Ga0209591_10003095_pt1 | contig 19457 bp, 16 predicted proteins | sample MAT01_FD_187207 | JGI IMG/M metagenome (GOLD analysis project Ga0209591, IMG submission 187207) | Freshwater microbial communities from Lake Fryxell liftoff mats and glacier meltwater in Antarctica - MAT-01 (SPAdes) (version 2) | ecosystem: Environmental > Aquatic > Freshwater > Ice > Liftoff... | reverse complement strand
GCTGCATCTGCTTTCCCCTGTTCCTACAACAAATCTGGGGCGACGAAATCTGGTTCTGCGACAACGCTCCTAGGTTCCGGTGGCTCTGATCAAATGAATCCGTGGAAATCCTACAAAACAGCAGCTCTCGGTTTTCTGGGTTTGGCTGGGGTTTTGGGTGGCGGTGCGGCTTACATGAGCTATCGCGCCGGTCAGCGCGCCTCTGCTGCTTGCGCTGCGATGAGCGATAATTTTGAAGTTTTTGAAGAGCCGATCGCAGATACAGGTGTAACTGAGCCAGTAGATGCGGTTGCAGCCGTTCGCGAACACCCAGAAGCTCCGGGCGGCGAGCTAGATTTGCCGGTGGAGCAAGTTGCCGAGTTGAGTTCTGAAATTGCGATCGAACAAGTGGAGCGCGCGATCGTCAAATAGTTACCTTAAACCAAAGTATTCGCTCAGCAAGCCTCCAATTTTGCAATAATTGGAGGTTTTTTGATTTTCAATTATCGACACAATTTGCTGTGATTGCGATCGCGAAGCACAGCAAACAATCACCAAAGCACAGGGGATTTAAGCCCCCACCTTTAGGTGGATTGTTTTTAGGCAGGGGATTTAAGCCCCAGCCTAAAAACTTCGCTGTCAACTGTCAACTGTCAACTGTCAACTGTTAAAGAGGAATCGATCGCTCAAAATACCCTCGATCTCAATCTGAGGTTAGACGGCAAGAGTTCAAATCGCCTGCTATCGTTGGAAATATAGCCCTACAGATGACAAAGTATAGGTTATTATGAATGCTTGGCGCGATCGATTCAATCAATTTACAGGTAAAACTCGATTAGCAGTTTGCCGCATATTCGTTCAGCTAACAGGCGAAGAAGTTGCACCGCTGTTAGGAGTTCTCAACCGCACCGCCAGAGAAGCAATTGATGCTGATGGCGATTTAGCAGTGTTAGGAGAAGGGCTGGTTGAAATTTGCAATCACCTGTTGCAGTATGACAACTACTGGCAAGCAGCGGCCAATGTCGGCGATATTTTTTGGGATGAAGGCGAAGCAGGCGATTATGTAGATGAACTTTTTACTGATTCAGCCGATCGCTATCTGAGCGAGCCTCAACATAGTACATCTGTTTACGATAAAAATTCTCCCTTGTCTTTGCCGGTAACTAGAAATGTGGTGGTGATACTGACAGTCGCCTATGAAGGCGAAGTTCCTGATCTAGAAACTGACCTTGCTGACATCAGCACCCTGAAAGTCGGCTTAAAAGCATTGATTAATTTAAATTACCAAGAAAGGCTGCGATCTGTGCAAGTTCACTTTTCTCCCGCACAGTTGGGAGACGAACTTACCAACGACCAAGTTTTGGTCAATTTTCCAGAACTCATTCCCCTTTAATAATGAGAAAAATTCTAATTTAAAAAGGTTTGTAGTGAGGGCTTCAGTCCTCAAACTGTGAATAAATCAGGAGTTGAGTCCAAAGTGCGATCGGGTGTGGAGGAAGTTGTTAATAATTCAATAGGATGGGAATCTTACATTCGAGTAGGCGAAAGGCTGTGAAAAACAGATGCTGCGATTGCTTCGTTCCTCGCAATGACAAACAAAAAAAAGCGTTAACCCAAGCAGATTGATGACTACTGACTACTGACTGCTGACTGCTGTGAAAAACAGATGCTGCGATTGCTTCGTTCCTCGCAATGACCGACACAAAAAGCGTTAACCCAAGCAGATTGATGACCAATGACCAATGACCAATGACCAATGACCAATGACCAATGACCAATGACTACTGACCAATGACCAATGACCAATGACCAATGACCAATGACCAATGACCAATGACCAATGACCAATGACCAATGACCAATGACCAATGACCAATTATTATTTATGATGCTGCGAAAACTGACAATTTATTTAATGGCTTTAACATTCTTGTGGACGGCAACTGCCTGCGGTTCTCCTCGCACAGAAACTCCTGTAAATCCGGCACCCAATCCTCCTGCCAATCGGAATATCAACACAGTGCGTCCGGCACCAAACAATAATAATAACTTGAGTCAAGGCGAATATCCCGTACAGCAAGCTACCTACGACGATGGTGATGGCGAATACAGTTTGATGTTGCTGAATACTCCCCCCGGCAGTACGCCAGTTTACCGCACTACCGATTTGCAAATGGCTCGTTTGACGGATGCAGAAATCTCGGCAGGCAAGAAAAGTTATCTAAATATTGATAACAATAAAGCCAGCTTGCATTTGACAGAAGATTTTAAAATTGAGTACGTTCACAATGTTACTCAAACTGTTGCTAATCCTCAAACAGGGCAGCAGGAAACGACTGTGGTGCGGCAGCAATCAGGCTTCTGGGCGCCGTTTGCAGGGGCTTTGGCCGGTCAGGCGATCGGCAGTTTGTTATTTACACCGCGATATTATATGCCGCCTATGTATCAGCCGGGGATTATGAACGGATATGGCGGGTACGGCAATACTTACGGCCAAGCTGTCTCGCAATATCAAACTCGCTACCAAGCTCCGCCTCCGGCTGTGAGAAACCGTCAAGTTTTAAGGACGACGGGCCGCTTGCGATCGCCCACATCGAACGTGCCCTCGCGGAATCCAGCAGCGCCCAATGCCAATCGATCGACCGGTTCGGGTTACGGAGGCAGTGATTTGAGGCGATCGCAGCAGGCACGTCCCAATCAAAACAGACGCCAGCCAAGCTTTGGTAGTGGCAGGAGTTCTCGTAAACCGAGTCGGAGTCGCTCTTTCGGAAGCGGCAGAAGGCGGTAAGAATGTCATGTTTGAAACTCAGGCAAAATGTATCCTGGCCTTAAATCAGTGCAAATTCGAGAATTCCACTCTGGATTTAATGTCAGCAATTTAGGCCAAGGCTGTAAAAAATTCGCCCTCAATTCCCGATGATAAAAATAGAGAACAAGACAAAATAGACCTGAAACTGAAAACAAAGCATTCTTTAGATTAGCCTCTTTGTAAAATTTGTGGCGCTGATGTTTTATCTTATTATAAAGCGTCCACCAGTCTGGATTATCACCTGAAACCCAGGAATTCCAAGGGGTGAAGCTAAGGTTATATCGAGGAATAAGTACCTTCAGATCGGGAAGAAACTTATATTGTGAGTGAAGGATTTCTCTGTAATGGTTGATATTCTCTGCCTTGCTTGTGGGTTGCACCTGATTGCAAAGAAGCTTGCTGACAACATCAACTTCAGACCCAGCACTTAAGATAATTTGAGCATAAGCAACCGAGTAGGTGTTATAGTTCTCTTCGCAGCACTCAACGTATCGAGTGGTAGCCTCAAGATCGGATTCAAGAGCAACAAAGAATTGCCAATAAGGATAAGACATCATTCCACCTTTCGTCTTGAGTAACTACATATAACCACAAAATACCGCGTCAAGACACGTAAGATTGTTACGCGGGGATTTTTACCGACTTATAGGGTTGGATGAGAATTTCAGCGGGAATCCCCAGTTCTTGATTCAACTTCCGAATCATCTCCAAGGTCAAGGAACGTTTACGAGATAAAACCTCGGATACCCTAGCCCGACTACCGAGACATGACTCTAAATCGCGACGAGACCATCCGCGAGTTTCCATGTAATAATAAATCGCTTCGATCGGCTCGGGGATTGCGATCGGAATGTGTTTCTTCTCGTAGGCTTCCACTAAGGTGCTGAGTACATCTAATCGATCGTACTCAGGAGTGTTTGGGGCTGCATTAAACAGTAACTCGATTTCTCGAAGGGCTTCCTGATAGTCGGTTTCATTTCTAATTGGGCGCAATTCCATACATCCACCTCTATTTAGACTATTTCTGCATCTACTTTGTCATACTCGGCATGAGTGCCAATAAATCGGATGAAAATAATACCAAGGTCATAACGAATTGCCACAATCAGCCGATAGCTGTTGCCTTTAATATTGAAAACGACACGGTTGTTTGCAATGATGCTGGCATTACGATGAGCAGTTTTCACATCGGCCGGACTCTGCCAGTCGGCGTGAGATGCTTCGTAGTACCAAGTTTTCAGTGCTTCTTCGGTATCTGGATGAGATTCCCAGAAGTCTCGTAGGGTACTGCGGGACAAAATACGCATAGCGTCTATCATAGCGCGCTCCCAAAATGGGAGCAAGAGGCACTTGAAGAAATGCTAACTTTTTTCCAAAACTGGCTAACGTAAAGTTTTGCAATGAGCTTCAACACTTCTGGAAGCATTGCTGGCAATGGGTTTAACCGTATAGCAAGTGGCTCAGGCTTTGTCAGTGGAAGATGTGCAGAAATCCTGTTGTTTGCTTTTTATCCAAAAAATATTGCCATCGGGCTAAACTCATGGCAATATAGTACATAAGATCCAGAGGGTTAACCTCATGGTGAATTATAAATTAACTCAATTGAGGGTCTCCTGATGTCCAACAAATTAAGAATTGAAGGTGTCAAAAGCAAGGATATTACAATTGGTGGAATCCCCATACCCGTGTATATGGATTTGGATGGTGAATATCGCTGGTCGATGCGTCAAGCAAGTATGACAGTTGGGTTTAATGAAGGATGGTTAAGCGACACATTGCGTACCGACGGTAATGCTCTCAATACGCTAAAAGGCTATGGCTTCAAAGGAGATATAGTTGAGTTTCAGGGGCAAGGTTTCATTGAAGGTAATCTGATTTCAACTGAGGATTTCATGGCAATGATTATGTACGCGGCTGTAATTGGTAGACGGAGACAAGCAATTGCTCTGCTTGCTGCCGCTTTCTACGAGACCTTGGAGAGACGTGCCGATCATGCCTTCGGAATCATTAGAGATGAAGATGAATACATTCAAAAGTTTGAGTTCCGCCATGCCTCCATCCTTTTGAACAAGGATCTGCGCTCGGCAATTGGAGAATGGATTGAAGAAAATCAAGACACTCTCCCAGTTTACACAAAAGAGTATTCAATTAAAGGAGGACAGAGGGGAATTTATGCTTCCGCTTTGGGTAAGATTTACCAACTCATTTTTGGTATGTACAAAAAATCGATCAATGAAGCTTTGGATGTGAAATACTATGAAACACCAAAAAATAATGTTCATGTCACTCAACTTCAGCGTATTGCACAAATTGAGGATCTTGCTTCTAAATACATTCGACGTAAAAGAATGAACCCAATTGAGGCAATTAATGCTGCCGCTGAGGCTCTGATGATTGAGACCGAAGAACCGCGACTCGGCGACCGGATTACTCGACAAGATGTATACCGAGTCTTAGGAGCAAAGAAACAGTTGGGAGGTGCAAAACAAAAGAAGAAATTAGATGTTCACTGAGTTAAAAGTCAAAGTAGGGGTGATTTTCTCAGGAAATGCTGGCAATGGGTTTAACTATAGAGCAAGTGGCTCAGGCGCTGTCGCTGCCGGTGGAAGATGTACAGAGATTGGGTTGACAGTTAACTTTCATGATTCAGAAACCAAATCTATTTTCTCGAATTGCTGGTATTTCTACGATCGTCCTTTGTGCAGTCGGCGGATTGTTGTACGTCAAAAAACCCGTACAATCTGTTCCCGCAAAACCAGCACCCGAGGAAATTGTACAAGCCACGGAAGTGCGATCGCTCCCCGGCCAACTCGACAACATCCCCCTCTTCAACAGCGACAGTCCCGAATGGGTAAAAAAAGAAGGCATTTTGCTCTCAACCTTTCCCCCAGACGGCAAAAAAGTCCCCGCAGCTCACCTGAACTTTGCCTTTCAAGGGCAATTCAACCTGTTTGCTCACCACTTTTCTCACACTCCGCTGAATTTTAGAACTTTGTATATCGGCGCTTTGCTCTACAATCCCAGATCCGAACCCGTGACGGTGGAAGTGTTACAGGCAGCCAGTTACCTGATGGAACCAGACGCACCGTTCAAACAATAACCAGCACTAAGTGAGAGTCCCAACGGCGAAGTATATTCCGGCCCTGGGATTCGCGCTGTCGATAACGTTTTGCGGGGAATGCGACAGCCGGATTTTCCCGAAAAACTGGTAATTGCAGCCGGAGCGAGCGCGATGCTGATGAATCGCCCGATTCCCGTGCGGGGTTTGTCGAAGCCGATTAACGGTCGTTCTACGTTTGTGCGGCTCAAGAGTAGCAGCAGAGTTTATGCGGCAACTTTGGCGATGTACGCGAAGCAAAACGCTGACGGGAGCGATCGCCCGCCGACTCTGCAAGAATGGCAGGAATTGCTCGATAACGGCGGTTTGGCAGGCCCGCGCGACAAAACCCCGACGCCCCCCGGCGCTGCTGGTAATTTGATTTACGGGCGCGTTGCGGGGGTGCAGCAGGGCTCTGGGTGGCAAGCTCAATTAATCGATCGCGATACCACGGATCTCAAAATTCCTGAAATTGGTAAAGGGATATCTTTTGCGATCGCCACCTTGCGCGGAGGCACTTTCGGAACCCAACAAGTGCAAGCAGCAAAACTGCTGGTGCGCTATCCTGACACCGCCTACGAAGCGCACGGCAATTACGGCGTTTACTACGATCTGGCTTTGCCGCTGCACAATAACACAGACAAACCGCAAACGGTAGCGCTGAGTTTGGCAACGCCTTTAAAAGAAGATGTGCTGTCAAAAAATGGATTGCGCTTTCGCAAACCTCCGCTGGATTTTCCCTATTTTCGAGGCACTGTGTGGCTGCGCTACAAAGACGATCGCGGTGCAGATACGACTCGCTACGTGCATTTGTGGCAGCGCGTCGGTCAAATTGTGGAACCGATGGTAAAGTTGAGGTTAGCTGCGGGTGAAAGGCGATCGGTAAAAGTTAATTTTATCTATCCTCCCGATGCCACACCGCCGCAAGTATTGACGGCGAGAACTTTGGAATAGTTGATGGGAGCGGTCTCTGCCTTCGCCAGACTCAAAAAATATGTGATTTAATTGCTTCATTGATAGTAGGTGACAAGTATGTCTTCTCCACAACCCCCGTCAAAGGAAAGAAACCCTCTAGGATTTGATGAATTGATTGCGATCTTGGTTGCTTTCGGCACGATGGGAGCAATTTTCTTTTGGGTAACGGGCAGAAATCCCGATCGATTGAATGCCAGAAATTGGCAATTTCCAGCGGTTTTTTCTCAACCTGCTGCTGCGCCCGACAGTCTGAAAATATTAACGCCTGTGCCGCCGAGTTCGGATGTGCGATCGCCCGCTACAATGATCGTTCCCTCGCAACCGGATATCGCCCCTGTCGCACCTATCGGGCCAGTTTTACCAGTATTTCCTCTTTTGGGGACGATCGTTGTTCCCGAAACGCCAATTGCGCGCGAGGCTGTCCCTCCAGTCGTTACCAAACCGAAAGCGGCTCAACCAAAAGCTGGGCCCGTTAAACTCTCTGATGTTCCTGAAAACTATTGGGCGCGTCCGTTCATTGTCGCTTTAGTCGATCGCAAAATCTTTAGTGATGTCACCGACAACAAGTTTCGTCCCGACGAACCGATGACGCGAGCCGAATTAGCCCGCTTAATTCAGCGAATAGCCGACAAAGAACCGCGGCGAAAACCAGTTGATTTTAAAGACGTAAAAGACAATAGTCCGGCCGCGAGTGCGATCGACCACAGCGTCAAAACTGGATATCTTAAAGGATATCCCAACAATGAGTTCCGTCCCACAAAAGACGTTCCCCGTGTCGAAGTCATCGTAGCATTAGCTAGCGGTTTAAACCTGAAGCCGTCAGCAAAAGCCAGTAGAACATTACAAGTTTATACAGACAGGAAAAAAGTGCCAAAATGGGCAGTCAACAAAGTAGCAGCAGCGACGGAAGCTGGCATTGTTGTCAACCATCCGAAGCCTACACTTTTGCAGCCTAATAAAACAGCAACTCGCGGGGAAGTAGCAGCCATGATTTACGAAGCTATGGCGAAACAAGGCAAAGTTCCTGTTAAGCCTTCTGACTATGTTGTGAAGCCCGTCAAGCCATCCAAATAATATTTTGGGGCGGCAATTACAACATCAAAACTGAGATGCTTCCGAGGGGGAGAATGGGAAGAGTGGGAAAGGCCCAGATGAAGAAAATATTTCCTTCAAGCCTCTTCCCTCTTCCCTCTTTTTTTCCTTGTTCATCAGATATTAATCGCCGACTTCCCCGACAACCTCCGCAGCAGCCTGAGTTTCGAGCCAGAGTTTGAGCAACAACCGCTCAGCCCGATCGCCCAAAACAGTCGCAAACACCCCATCAGCGCCCTCAGACGCGCCAGAAATCCACGTACCGCGCAGAGTTACTTCGACAAAATCAGCATCAGCAACACAAAGGTCGATCGAATCGGTATCATCTCGGCGGGCCTCAGATTCCAACAGAGACAGCGCCGGCAAATTCGCGGGCAGCAAAAATGCCGCAGTGCTCGGTTCGACGCTGATGCTTTGACCAACTCGCATAGCCAGCACAACTCGCAGCGCCACTAACTGTTCGGGAGATTGAGCCAAACGCTCCAGGTTAAAGCCCGTTTCAGTGTAAGTCAACTTGAGCATATTGTATTAACTTACCATTTACCAACACTTTCAGCCATTGCTAGCTAGGATTCTATCAAGCTACTCGCAAATTAACCGATTTAGGTGTTTTGATGCTGACTTAACCCTACCAGTGTCCCCTACCTGCGATCGCATTACAAGCAATCTCATCTAGCATTATTCTAGCGCTTGGTTAATTACCCGTTAGCCCTACTCACTTTCTAGATTTAGCTAGAAATACATATCTAAAATATGAGGACATAACATGAGGACATAAACCACAATTACAACAAAGTAGTTAGAGTAGGCGATCGCCATAAAAGTTAATAGGCAGTGTTAAATATCCCCCCCCAAAATGGGGGGATAAACTATATAGACACACTTAAACTAACATCACCTCTAACTATGGGTATTGGTGCGCCTACAGCTTGTCAAAAATCACTTTTAGGGCTGATATCAACTTAGAGGCTGAGTTAGCCCTATACCCCGCTTCCTTAGCCTCTATTTTTGCCTTAAGCTCTATCAGGTAATTTATTATTTCATTCTCTGTCACAAGTGTTTCATCGGTGTTTATCTTGTGCGCTGCAATGAGTATCTGTTCAGCAAGGGCAATGGGTACTCTGATGGTTTGAGTTTTGCCAGAACGCCATTTGTTGTCGTAAGGCTTTAATGATTCTATATTTCCCTTTATATTTACCATGATTCTCTGTCACAAGTGTTTGGGCAGAAAGTTAATACGGTTTAAATAAAGAGAGTCATTGGGTAGGTGACTCTCTTTTTATGTTTATGTCCCCATAATTGGGGGACATATTTAATATATGTGTAAGTAACTACCCCTAGGTTAATTTAAGGTTTTTGTGTCTACCTACCTGTAGACAAAGTGTAGACAAAGTGTAGACAAAATATGAAGCAATAACCACCTGATAGATAAGTTTTATTTATAAGTAGATAATTATATAATGTATAAAAAACTATACATTTACACTACAATTTGAGTTTTTCTGTAGCCTCTGTGAAATCACATTCCCGTCCTCACACTAAAACTTGCTGATTTAGCCTTCTTTTTTCGATTAATCGGCACTTGTCCGGCTACTTTTTCTTGTCTGTCCCCGTGTCAAAACTTTTTCCCTAGCCTTAAATTAGCTGTTAAGCCTCTCTGGTTGAATCAACTAATAGAAACCTATTTTCCTATTTTTATACATTTTATACATTTATACATTTTATACATTAACATTACTACTTTATGTATAATTTTAAGTTATACATAGTGAACTCTTATCCTCTGTGCCGTAGGCGACTGTTAAAGGTCGTCTATTACCATTTTGGGTTTACCCTACCTTGTCTAGTGCGTGTCTAGTGCGTGTCTAGTGCTACAGGTAAGGTGACTACAATACTAAGTAATATACCTAGTAAGTTTGGGTAACATACTAGGTAACTTTTTTTATGTTTACACGCCTGAAAACAGGCATATATAGCGGTATACTGATTTTCTAAACCTATATGGTTTAGAAATATATTAACCTATACTGTAAGCACAAGTGCTGAGTGAGCTTAAACTACGTGACTTTTCAACTACCAATAGTAACAAAATGAACGTAACTTACGAAAATACACTCGTCTCTATGCCTCCTTACTGGGAACATATAGTAACGTCTGATTACCTGACAAAGAATCGTTATGTCCCTACTTACAGGCTAAAAACGCTTAAGGATGGCGATAGCATAGTTGATAGATGCCGTCGGCGTTGGTGGAAAATTAAACTAGATGAACACAACCAACACTTGAAACCACAAGGTGCTATTGCCCGGTTTGTTTACTGCAATTAACTATTTATGTCCTCATAATATGTCCTCATATTTAATAAATACACTAAACAACACACTAAAAATAGACACAAAAAAACCTACCGGGTTAGGGTAGGTTAGGTTATGGGTTAGGGTTAGAAGATGTCTGTAACAGTTACATTAGGGTTAATGCCTAAATAGCTTTTTTGTATCACCTCTACACTGTTACCGCAGATTGTAGCTAGCAGGAATAAGTCTGTACCAGCGTGAGCTTGTAAACTGATGAACGTATGGCGACAGTTATAAAACGGTAGGTAGCCATCAATTAAACCGTCGGTTATTAACTGAGTTACTACACCGGGATAATAACATGCGGTGCCAGCTTTAGGACGCGATTTCCCTAACCACAGTTCACCGGCACCGCATGTATTCCAACTTTTACCATTTAATTTAGTAAACACTAAATCATTAGGTTGTGCGGTGTCAGGCTTAATCCGTAGTAGCAAGTCACGCAACTTAGGGTACATTTTGAAGATACGGATATCACCTGTTTTTGTGTTCTTGGTTGTTTTAGTTTTACCTTCATAACTACGGCTAAAAACAATGTTGTTTTGTTCTTTACCGCGAAAACAATCACGCCAGCGTAAAGCAAAAGCTTCACCACTACGGCAACCGGTTAAGAATCGAAACTCGACTAAGGGCGCTAGTTCACGCGGTGATGCGTTCTTATGGTTGTAGAAAGCATCAATGATAGTTACCATATCAGCCTTGCTAAACGACCGCCTATCGCGTTCTTCAGCGTCAGATTCATTATCAGGTACATCCCACCACTCACGTTCAGTGCCATCAACATTGACTGTTGACTTGTACTTGTCCGTTTTGTTTTCAGCTTTACTTTCGAGTACAAACGGGTTTTTTGTGAGTTTAGTTTTGCCTTGCGACTGTAACCGGGTAAAGGCTTCTGAGAGAGCGGTAAGAGTCTGTCGCTTTATAAGCGGTGGCCGCGCCGTACTTTCAAACCATTTATTAACATCAACACTTGATAAGTGAGTGTTAAACAACCCGTTACCAGTGTCTGTAAAGCTTTGAGTTTTGTTATTCCAAACTAATCCCTTAATCAGATTAGAAAGTACATTCTCATAAGTTAACTCAAATGTAGTAGGCTGCAACTGTGGTTGTTTCCACAAAAGATATTCCTCCCACATAGCACCGACTGTCATCTCTGGCTCTACCTCTGGTATGGGTGCTGCTAGCTGTAAAGCAGCGTACTGGGATTTAAGCCCATATTTGGCAAACGTAGGGTCAAACAGTTGTTGCCAGTCGGGATGTAACAAGTCATTCTCAATCCGATATGCGATAGCTTCTGCCTTAGCACGGTTCTCTGGCGTATCCTTCATCCCTAGTGGCTGATACTTGCGCTTACCGCCAAACACCGGGTTATACCGGGTGCTGAATTGTAAGCGTAGGCTGTCTCTGTCCGCTTGTACTTTTATAGTATCGGCGGTGCTGTTGCTTGCTTTTGAGTACATATTAAGTTGTCAAGGTACGGTGTATTAAGCTTTTTAGCTCCTATCAACATACTAGCATAGGTTATCGGTTTTGTAAATTATCGAGATATATATATTGTAAATAAAGGTTGTAGGTGCTTTAGTTTCAGTGTAAGTCTGCTTAAGCATATTGACAGCCTTAAATTTGTCAGTTGATAGTTGTCAGTTGATAGTTGTCAGTTGATAGTTGTCAGTTGACAGTTGTCAGTTGACAGTTGTTAGTTGTCAGTTGTTAGTTGTCAGTTGTTAGTTGTCAGTTGTTAGTTGTCAGTTGTCAGTTGTTAGTTGTCAGTTGTTAGTTGTCAGTTGTCAGTTATCAGTTGTTAGTTGTCATTGGGATTTTCCGATGCTCCTAAACACACAGACGAAAGATATGGCATTGGGCCCAGAGAAGCCGTGGGAGGGGGAAATAAAATTTTTTCTATCTCGATCTTGATCGAGAAGCTTTTCCTATTTCCTATTTCCTATTACCAATTTCCTATTACCAATTTCCTATTACCAATTCCCAACCCTCAACTGACAACCCTCAACCCTCAACTGTCAACTGTCAACCCTCAACTGTCAACTGTCAACTGTCAACTGTCAACTGACCTATTCCCCAATTTGGTATTCGTGCCAAAACATTTCGGCAAAAGCAACAGTGGGGTGCATAGGAGCCTTCGGCTTAGTTCGCAGAGGCATTTGAGCTTCTATGGGAGTTCGATCGCCCTTACAAGAGTTGCACCGTTCGCAAGCAGTCACCACGTTGTCCCAAGTATGCGGCCCGCCCTTCGATCGAGGCATCACGTGATCCAGCGTCAAATGCCGATTGCTGCCGCAGTATTGGCAAGCATGGGCATCTCGGCGCAACACTTCCCGGCGGTTGACCGGTGGCACTTTCCAAACGCGCTCCCTGTTACCAAAAGTCAAGCGGATTTGTTCGGGTACGTGAATGCTGGTGCTGGGCGATCGCACCAGATAGCCATTGCCGATGCTAAAATCCAGAGGTTCAGCCTTGCCTGTTACCAAAAGTACGATCGCCCGTTTGATATTGACACGGCTCATCGGTAGGTAATTTTGAGAAAATACAACTACAGATTGCCTCAATACATCAATTGCTATGGTCACGGCTTGCTCCTCCTCATTTGGATTTTAGATTTTGAATTTTAGATTTTTGATTTGGGATTTTCGTTTCGCCAGCATTGGCTACATCTGGTTTTTTGCGAGTTCCCCAAGCCTTGCCAAATTGCTCAAATATCCAATCAAAAGCCCCCGCTTCTCTTACTTAAAAGCGGGGGCCAGAAAAACTGCTAAAGGCAAATTTTCATCCTCTGTTGGTACAGTCGTTTAGCTGTACCTCCCGCTTCGATTATCTTGGTGTGGCTGTGCCACTCGCAGACCGTCCCGGTCTACCTCGTTGTAGTTAATTTCTGCAATTTGTTCTAATCCACTATAACCGGGTTTATTTATGCTTGTACCCGCCCACGAGGTCGCTGCAAGGGTCGCCAAACCCGTCATAAAGACGTGCCGTGACGAGTCAGAGCGACCTCTGGGCCGATCGCACTTCGGTTGATATGTGGAGTAGGTGGGGAGAAATTTCACAGCAGGCAGAAAGTAGTAAGAGACCTTTAAATCTAGCTTTAAACATACTACACTGATATTACAGATATGTCCACCCGTCACGGAGAAAAATTATGCATACCCTACCTAGAACCTCAACCACCGAAATGGAAGTCACCAGCATTCGACTGGAAAAAGAGCTCAAGGAGAGACTCAAAGAGCTCGCGGGCAATCAAGGTTATCAAGCTTTGATTCGAGATTTGCTCTGGAATTATGTGCAGCAGAAGTCTGGAGAGTATCGCCAGATGTTTGGTCGATCGGATATTCGAGCTAGTATTAATGCCACAGCACAGCAAGAGGAACGCTGCGCCCTTACAGGAGAGTTGATCCGAGCGAACGAGCCGATGTTACTAGGCCTAACGATGCACGGTGAAATGGTGCCGTTGAGTATGGGGAGTATGGCTGGATAAACCAGTTTATCGAAAATTTGCTGGCGATCGCGATCGGCCTGGGGTGAAGGCCCCAGGCGCTGAAGATCAAATCCCGAAGCATTTAAAGAATATTTATTTAACGAAAGCAAGAAGACGCGAAGTGCGCGAAGAAAGATGACAGAAGGAAGAAGATAGGGAATGTTAGCCGTTGGAGAGTCGGGTAACGCCGATCCGGAGGCTCGCCCGACGTGCTACAAGAGTGCTAAACTTTCCATCGGGCGTGCCGACAGAATGGTAAATTTGATGGAAAAAATTAAGGTAATGCTGAAAAACCGCTACTTGACTGCTGTAAGTTCGATCGCCCTGATCACAATTATCACCGGATGCGCCGCTACGGAATCACCCCAACTTGCAACTCCCTCTCCTGTAGCCGAATCTTCCGCGCCGCCAGTTAAACCAAGTCAGCCGTTAACAGTTTCTGTCAACAATCCCGAAACCGCCACAAATACCAAAATCCAGCAATATCTCAATGGGTTGACAGCCCAAGGTTCCGCTAAAGCAGACCAAGGAATCTGGATGCAATCGGGCAATACTTTGCTAGCCAATCATCAAGGTACAGTTCCTCTGTCAGCCGCTTCCATTACCAAAGTCGCAACATCTCTGGTAGCGCTGCAACAATTCGGGCCGGAACATCAATTTATTACCTTAATTAGTACCAACGGCACAATCAAAGACGGCGTATTAACAGGCGATTTAGTTATTCAGGGCAGCGAAGATCCGTTGTTTGTTTGGGAAGAGGCGATCGCCCTCGGTAACATCTTAAATCAAAAAGGCATCAACCGAGTCACTGGTAGTTTGATAATTGTCGATAAATTTTACATGAATTTTGAATTAAATCCCCTCAAATCAGGAGAATTGCTCAAACAAGCATTGAACAGTGAAATCTGGCCCAGCGAAGCCGCCGCCCAATATCAAACATTACCTCCAAATACGCCAAAACCCCAAATAGTAATTGATGGTACTGTCAAAGTTTCCCCAACACGTCCCAGCGCCGTAACCTTAGCCAAACATTATTCTTTGCCCCTCGCCGAACTAATCAAAAAAATGAATCAGTACAGCAACAATCTGATGGCAGATATGCTAGCTGATACTGTCGGCGGTGCAAAAATAGTTGCACAAAAAGCAGCAGCAGCAACTGGAGTTCCTGCCGCAGAAATTCAACTCGTCAATGGTTCGGGATTGAGCGACGATAATCGCATTTCTCCTAGGGCTGCTTGCGCGTTATTTATCGCTTTAGAACGCTATTTGCAACCTTACAGCATGACAGTTGCTGATGTCTTAACTGTAGTTGGAAAAGATGAAGGAATCCTCTCAGAACGACCGCTGCCAAAATTAGCAGTAGTCAAATCTGGCACGTTGGATAATGTTAGCGCTTTGGGCGGAGCGCTGCCCACTCAAAAACAACAAACTGTGTGGTTTGTGATTATGAATCGAGGGGCAAATGTCGAGGCATTTCGCACTCAGCAAGAGGTTTTGTTAAATAGCTTTTTGACTGAATGGGGAAGCGTTCAAGCGTCACCGCCCGAATTAACGCCAAATCCTGCGAGAAGTAGTAAGGTATCTCGCAGCGAACTTGTTCAATAGACAAGATTTGATGAATAATATCATGTTCGATTCTGGGCAAATAGCCAATAGTTTGTAGGGTGCGTCAGCATAGAGATTTTCAATGGGTATCTAAAATCATGCCAACTGACGCACCCTACTAATACTATATTGTGGGATGTACTTTGGAATGGGTTTTTGTGGTTTGGCTGAAGCGGAAAATTAGTTTGTAGGGTGCGTCAGCATAGAGATTTTGAATTTGCAGCTAAAATCATCCAAGCTGACGCACCCTACGGTTGGGGAGTTGGTGTTTTTGCTCTGGCTACTACAATGCCGATCGCACTTTCGACTCTGCTAATATATCTGTGCAAGTCGTAAGCAACTGTCACAGCCCCAGCCGGCGAAGCGTGAATTAAGCCGAGATTCCCGTCTGCATTCCTGTACACAAAGCCCGTGTGGGTGACATCCAATCCTTTAACATCCGTGGCTACCGCCACAATATCCCCCGGTTTTAACTGGGAATACACACTTTTGATCCGATTTGTCGGGATGTAATTCACAATAGTTTTGGCTAAGTCTGCTTCGATGCCGACTATGCACTGATAAGTTGCTTCGTCTTTCACCATTTGCGGGTAACTGCTGCGGTGCTGACTCATGAAATTTAGTGTTTTATTCATCGGGATGCCTCCCAATTGAGCGGTGATATTTTCCACAGTTTGCCGTTTTTGATTGTCGTTAATCCATTCGGAAAAATAGTGCAATCTGCTGCAATAACCGTTCATTTTACCGTTTACATACCGCTGGTCTTCTATGCGATTTACAAAATTTTGATAGTCATAATCTTTTACTGCTACGCCTCGCGAAATAGCCAAAACGGTCTCTACAAATAAAACGCAATCAAATTTATTCAACGTTACAATCAACTTTTCTGCGCCGGATTTGTCCAGCAAACCCTCGGCGTAGGGTTTTCCTAGGAAATTATCGCCGATCGCCTGGATGATTTCTCCGATCGCGCGATCGGGCAAATTTTGCTGTTTTGCATACTGTACAATCTCATCAAAACGTGCTATGTCTTCGGGTAATATAGCGGTTTCTCTCGCAGTATTGTCTGAGTCTGGTCGTCTCGCCAGCACTTCGGGCCATTGGGAATAGGAAATTTCAGCTAAATTGTTCAAGTCCCAAAACGGACTCGGAAAACTGGACACAGTTTGCTTGTTTGTTGTTTCCCGATTTTCGCTTTCTCTGGTCAACTCAGCCACTACATCCGCGCCCTGTGCTGATGTTTGTCGATCGACAACAGCGACAGCAGGTTGAGACTGCAATGCCCAAACATCAGGTATCAAATAATTATTCACCCAGGCGATCGCAAATCCCAAAACAGCCAGATTCCAAAAATTTCTCATGTTTTTCTAAGGATTTTGCTTCAACTGAGTGCTATCCTGAAACCTTTACAATTATTAGAAGTGTCAATCAGCCTAGCAGGCAGATTAAATTGACGATAGCGGACTCGATCGACACTCTTGTCATTTAGACACCGCCCTATTATAAACTGATCGTGCGAGTTTGATACCACAACACTGTAATGCAAGTAGACCGCCGACGCCGCCCAATCGGGCCCCAACGCCCCATCCAGCCCCGACGCCACAGCAGCCGTCCAGTCCCATCCCGACGCCAAACCAGCGATCGCCCAGTCTATTCCCAACGCCCAGTCCAGATCCGACGCGCAATAGACTTCTTGCAAAAGTCGCTCTCAATTATTAAAGTTATCTGGGTTGATCTGCGTTTGTCTGCCTTGTATCTGCGGTTGATCGATCAATCAAAGATTTATGTAAGAGATCTAATCCAATCTCGTCGCCAAACCAGCGATCGCCCAGTCGCGCTGCGACGGCAAATCAGTGATCGTCCAGTCCCATCTCGATCTCAAATCACCGATCGCCCAGTCGCGCTGCGACGGCAAACCAGCGATCGTCCAGTCCCATCTCGTCGCCAAATCAGCGATCGCCCAGTCCCATCTCGATCTCAAATCAGCGATCGTCCAGTCCCATCTCAACGCCGACTGAAGGCAAAATTGTCTCGGCTCAAATACCGCAACATTTTGTGTTTAATTGCCGGGGCGATCGCGTTCTTTTGGCTCCTCACAATGCCCTTCAGAACTCGCCGCGCAGAACCACCCGTCATCTTGCCTCAAGAGGCTATCTCACCACCGACAATTCAAACACCCCAAAATGTAGTCGATAGTCAAAGCGATCCTACCTTCACCTACAACATCAAAACACCTCCCAATCCAGTTTATTCTCAAGAATTGCAAGGGATTGTTGATGAAGCTATGAACATTGCAACCAGCAAAGGATTGCCCGCAGACAAGCTATCAATTAGCTTATTTGATGTCAGCAATCCCAAAAATCACAGCTTCGCTGGATATCAAAATCAAGCTCTTAGATTTCCTGCTAGCGTTGCCAAGTTATTTTGGATGGCAGCCTTTTACTCGGCTATAGAAAAAAGCATAATTACGGAAAGAGAATCTGCCTTTAAGAACGACCTAGAACAAATGATTCGCATCTCCAACAACGATGCCGCTAGCAGGCTTTTAGACAAACTCACTGATACAAAATCCGGCGGACGGCTCGCAGGAGAAGAGTTGCAAACATGGCTGCAAAAGCGCCAGCAAATTAATACGTTTTTCCAGTCAGCAGGCTACACTGATATTCGTATAACTACCAAAAATTATCCCATATACTATTTAAGGCAAGAACAGCCAATCGGTCGCGACTTGCAATTACGGGGCGATCCTTCCCAGCCGATTCGCAATCAAGTAACTACCGACCAAGCCGCCAGATTAGTATATGAAATCTATACTAGGCAAGCGGTTTCCAGCATCGCCAGCCGCAAAATGGCTTACTTGCTGACGAGAGACTTAGACCCCAAGGCTTGGAAAAATGACCCTAGTAACTCGATAGCAGGATTTCTCGGCGAATCTTTACCAACTAATATTTATTTTGGTTCCAAAGTTGGCTATACGTCTACTTCCCGCAGCGAAGCGGCATTTGTCAGAACTTTGGACGATCGCGCGATTTATATCTTAGTCGTTTTCGCAGACGATGTGGCTTATGCCAAGGACGAAACAGCCTTTCCGGCAATTTCCCGATACGTGTTCGATCGACTAAATACTCGCGGGCCCAGCAGTTCGCAATGATATGATGCGCGATCGAATAACCACAACCTCGGACGGCGGTTGAAACCGCGTCTATACAAACGATGTCCGCCGGACGCCGACTAAGAAAGGATAACCTAATTTTAACCGCCCACTCTTCAACCCGCCTCCGCGGGTTTTGCCTGTGTAGACGCGGTTTCAACCGCCCGGTCTTCTTCAACCCGCCTCCGCGGGTTTTGCCTGTGTAGACGCGGTTTCAACCGCCCGGTCTTCTTTGAGCAACAACCCGCCTCCGCGGGTTTCGCCTGTGTAGACGCGGTTTAAACCGCCCGGTCTTCTGCAAGAATGATCTAACTGGGGCGAAAGGATTCGAACCTCTGAATGGCTGGACCAAAACCAGCTGCCTTACCACTTGGCGACGCCCCAACGTCTTAACCTTCATCATATTAGCACTCACACACCGGAATCTGTCAAGCACTTTCACAATAAAGTTTAAAAAATCTTTTTGCAACCGATCGCCCGCCAGTTTATTCTTTCACCATAACGGGTCGAGCCAAGGGAATTTCAATCCAGAACTCCGCTCCCTGTCCAGGTTCCGAGATACACTTCAAACTACCGCCGTGTTTTTCCACCACAATCTGGTAGCTGATAGACAAGCCGAGTCCCGTACCCTTACCCACAGGTTTAGTGGTAAAGAAAGGGTCAAACAAACGGGATTTAGCTTTTTCGGCCAATCCCGGCCCACTGTCGCGAATCCGAATCACCACAAGTTGACCGATCGACTTTCCTGACTCAGCAGTATCCAAGTCTGGGCCCACCAATGCCGTCGAGATTTCGATCGTCTTGGGTGCGGGCTGATTTTCCAAAGAGTCGATCGCATTCCCCAAAATATTCATAAATACTTGGTTGAGCTGTCCGGGATAGCACTCTACCTTCGGCAAGTCACCGTA
>Ga0209591_10003094_pt1 | contig 19460 bp, 21 predicted proteins | sample MAT01_FD_187207 | JGI IMG/M metagenome (GOLD analysis project Ga0209591, IMG submission 187207) | Freshwater microbial communities from Lake Fryxell liftoff mats and glacier meltwater in Antarctica - MAT-01 (SPAdes) (version 2) | ecosystem: Environmental > Aquatic > Freshwater > Ice > Liftoff... | reverse complement strand
GTACCGCTTGCGGTATAGCACTTCTGTTGCTACAATCATAGGACACCGATGACCGTTCAGCACGCCTACAACTACATGCTTCGGGTTCGGATGACCCAAGAGGAGCGCGATATGCTTGACGCGCTGGCCGGTGACCAAGGCCTCACCGCTTCGGACGTGGTTCGCCAAAGCATCCGGGCTCAATACGCCGAGTGTTTCGATGAACCGAAGGCCAAGCGAAAGAACAAGCGATGACTATGAAAAAAAACGCCTACATCACACTACTCGGCGCTTCTGTTTTCTTCGGCTGCGAACAATTTCAGATACCACCGCTTCCCGTGGTGATTGAGAACAAGGCTGTTGAGAACAAGGCTGTTGAGAACAAGGCATCGGTTTTCCGGTGCAACAAAATCAGCCGGATTTCGAGCCGCAAGACTCCGATGTATCGCAGTTGCGAGCCCAACAGGGAGGAATGCTACGGCGGCTGTTTCGAGCGCGCGGAGGTCTACTGCTACCAGTACGAGTTGCCCTTACTTGCTGGATACGTATCTCAGACTGCATCGTCCTGTGCGCCGACGCTCCGGGAGTGCGAGTACTCGGCTGCTGTCAACTCCGCCTTGCCGGCCGACACACCTAACCCCTGCATACTTGCGCGGCCAGACGAGTTTGTGGCTGCACAGTATGCCGTCGATAAGCCCAGTAGTGGGCCAGCGCCCGAGACGAGCGCGGGCCATACTGAAGCGAAGCCTAAGCGATGACTAAACAGCGCCGCACGGGCAGCCTGATTTGGAGACAAAGCGGCTGGCACGCCAGGTTCTGGGCCGTTGTCGATGGCGAACCGATGCGAGTGATTCGCCCGCTCGGTACAACACTGAAGCCAGTGGCGGCTAAGAAGTTAGCGCGCCTTGTGGCGGAGGCTTCCCAAGGTGCGCCAGGCTTGGCGGAGTCTGCGCGGGCCGAAACGGTTGCCGAGGCAGGCCGACGCATTCTTGAAGGTCGCGACGTTCGGGACCGCGGCAACGATCTGATTCGGTTCCGGCTGCATGTTGCCCCACACATCGGGCCGCTTTTGGTTACCGAGGTGAGACCGGCCCATGTGCGTGGTGCCCTGGAAGCGCTGGCCTCTCTTGGAAAGAGCCGAGCAACCATCGTGCATGTGCGTCGCGTGATGAGCGTCGTTTTTGATACCTTGTGGCGCGATGAACTCATTACTGAGAACCCGGTGAGTCGCGTGCGAGCTCCTAAGGGGCAGGTAGACACTCGCGAGCGCGCGGTGCTAGCCGATGCTGAGCTTGCGCGGTACCTGGCTTGGGCGCATCCGGATGACCGACATAAGACCGCCGTCCTTCAACGGCAGACCATGGCGTGCGTAAGTCGCATGTTCGGTGGCGTCCGCACGGGTGACCTGCACGCGCTCGAATGGTCGGCACTCGAAACGGAAGCTGGCCAGTTCAAGTTCGGTTGGGCGCCTCGCAAGAAGACGGCCAGGCCGCAACTACTTGAGATCCCGGCAATGCTCCGCCCCATCCTCCGCGATTGGTGGGAGCGGCACGGAAGGCCCACAGCTGGCCTAGTGTTTCCGTCGCTCACTGGCGAGCATGCCGGTGTTGGGAGCAAGGGAGGCGTTTCCCATGCCGGGGCTATGCGTCGTGATCTTCGGCGCGCCTTTGGCGTGGATGCTTGGGACGGCGCTCAGTGGCAGGAGGCTCGAAAGCTCACGCCTCGTGAGTGCGAGCTGTTTGAAGGAACGACGCATGTGAAGCCGGTGGACTTTCACAGCTGGCGCCGAGCGTTTGCCCAAGCGCTGGCCGACTCGGGGAGCACCGCTCAACAGGCTCAGCAACTGACCGGACACGCCAGCTTGAGCGCGCACCAACGCTACCTTGTGAACACGTCGCGCATGCGTCAGTTGCCCGCCGGCGCACTGCCAGATCTAACCGTTCGGGCATGGCCCGTGCCCCAACTTGAAAGCCGCTTTCACGAAACAGCATCTTTTTTGCGCGCCCCGAAGGATTCGAACCTTCGACCCTCGGATTCGAAGTCCGATGCTCTATCCAGCTGAGCTAGGGGCGCATTAAAATTGGAGCGGTTTTCATAGAAGGGGCCTGCTTGAGGGTCAAGCGGCGCAGTGTTGGCTCAAGTGAGCTTGACGAGCGAGGGGGCGCCCGGTAAGAGCGCATTCCCCATTTTTGTCGGGTCATTAGCTCAATTGGTAGAGCAGCGGACTCTTAATCCGTTGGCTAAAGGTTCAAGTCCTTTATGACCCACCCCGAGGGGCGCCTAGCGCCCCGAATTCGGAAGCTTCGCTTCACCTGCTGGTGTGCGTCGCGGTTGCGCTCCAGGCCTAGCGTTGCAACAGGTCGCTCCTCATCGGGCATGCTTGCAGCATAGTTTTCAGGTTAACTACGCAGTGTCGCCCTGGAACCTTGCCATACCAACCTGCACTCTGGCCTTCCGGAACAGAGAAGCTTTTTCGGAAAGTTATGCAGGGGTTGGAAGGCTGCATAACTTCCGCGGTAAACGAACTCAGAATCGTGCCCCACGTACCGAGAGCGGATATGCTAAAAGGCCATGCCCATGGCGCGCCGGTTTGCCAGTATCTGCCTCGCGTTTCTCGCGCTGGCGCTGATCGTGCTGCCCGCTTCCGATGCGTTGGCGCGCGCTTCAGGAATTGCGGCGAGTAGCTGCGGTGGTTGCCATGGGAGCACAGGCTCTAAGCCAAGCATTACGCTTGAGCCAAGCGCTTTGGACGTCGCGTTCGGTCAAACCATCCAGCTCAAGATCACTATCTCCACTCCTAGCGTCGCTGGGATTTTCCTCCGCACTGCGGTCGGTAGTCAGGGCACGTATGAGGTTGTGAACGGGCAGCAGACTGCGCTCTCGGGATCCGGGGTGCAGCAAACTTCGCCCAAAAGGGCGGTGAATGGCGTGGCCACCTTCCTTGTTAACTGGACTGCACCGTTCGAACCTGGAGGAGTCATGTTTTCGGTGGCCGCTTTGGCGGCCAACGGAGACGGCGAACGCGGCGGAGATAGTTCTGGAGATGGGCAGGTGTCCGTTGCCGTCGGCTGCATGGGGCCGAGCAAGGTCTTTTTTCGCGATTTCGATGGCGATGGCCACGGCGTTCCGGGTCGCGACGACCTGCGAGCGTGTGTGGCGCCGCAATATTATTCTGAGCTCGGGGATGATTGTGATGACAACGACGAGCGCAACTTTCCAGCCAATCCAGAGCTCTGTGATCTGCGCGATAACAACTGCAACGGCGTCGTGGATGAGGGCCTCGCAGGTGTTACGTTGTATGAAGATGCCGATGGCGACGGTTTCGGCCGCTTTGGCGGCATGACCCACGTGGGCTGCTCCGGGCTCAAGGGCTGGGGCATCGGGCAAGGCGATTGCGATGATAACAATCCCGCCGTGCACCCAGGCGCCGCCGAAGTCTGCAATGGCCAAGATGAAGATTGCAACACGCAGATCGACAATGGAGTGCTGCCCGATTGTGGTTTGGGCTGGTGTCGACGCTTGGCCTATTCATGCGCTGGCACCTGCATTCCTGGCGAGCCACGTGTGGAAACCTGCAATTATTTTGATGATGATTGTGACGGCCAAATTGATGAGGATCCGAACCTGTGTCCAGCCGGACAAGGTTGCGTGGCGGGTGTCTGCGTCGTGGGTGCGAGCGTGCCGCCACCGCCTCCTCCACCGCCCGAGACGGGTGGTGCGATGTCGAGTGGCGGGGCTCCGCCGGGGTCCACGATGAGCGGCGGGGGAGGGAGTGCGAGTATGACTCCGAAGCCGCCTGCGGCAGCGGGTGGTGCCAAGAGCTTGGTGCCTGGGAGCAGCACGGGTAGTGGCGCCGGCGCCGCGGGGGAAAATGTGTCGGGCTGCGCGCTTGGCGCTTCTCCGCCCGCCGGGCGGGCCGTGTTGCTGGTGCTCGGAGCGTTCGTTCTGACTGCTGCGCGACGGCGCCGCCACACCGTTGCTAGTTAACTTCCGCCGATCTTCTTGGCTTCTTGGGCGGCTCAACTACTGCGAAGCGTTGCGGCGAAATTTCATTGGCGTGAGGCCCGTGGCCTTGCGCACGGCTGCAGCGACCTGCCGCCCGTCACCCAAACCGGTGCGTTCAGCAATCGTCTCAACGCTGAGGTCCGTATCTGCCAGTAGCCGCTCTGCCTCTTCAACACGAAAGCGTTGCCAGGCTTGCGCGGGCGACATGCCTGTGCCCGCGTGGAAACGCCGCTCCAGGCTGCGGCGTGAACACTTCAAGGCGCTGCAAATATCGTCAATGCCAAGCTCGCTTGAAATGTGGGTTCGCATCAGGCTCAGGCCATGCGCCACGAGCTTATCGGAGGCCGCCACAGCGTCGGTCGAGCGGCGATTCACCACGCGAACCGGGGGCAAGCAAATCGTTTCAGGTTCCCTGCCCCGAGCCTCTAGAATGCGTTCAAGCAACGCAGCAGCTTCGTAACCGATTCGCACCGAAGCACTTTGAATGCTGCTGAGCGGTGGATCGGCGAGCAAACACGTGGTTGCGTGGTTGTCGACGCCGAGGATGGCAAGCTCATTGGGCACTCCGATTTTCGCCCGCCGGCACTGTTCCGCCACGACCCAGGCCTGCTGATCGTACATGCAAAACACGGCACAAGGCTTGGGCAATCCGAGCAGCCATGCCGTGAGTGGTGGATCATCTTCGGTCAACAAATTCGTGAGGTCGCTGCCGTGAGTGCCTTCAAACACCGCGCATGAATACGAGCGTTCCGCGAGATAACTCTCAAAGGCGTGGAGCCGAGCGTCGGGGTGTGTTCCTGTGCGTGCGACGTAGGCGAAGCGTTTGAAACCGCGCGTGATGAAGTGTTGTGCGGCAAGCTCCCCAATCAGGCGTTCGTCGTTGCCGACTTGGTTGATCTGGCGCTTAGAGGGAGCCCCCGTACTCACGAACGGAACGCCAGCACGCAGCAGAAGTGCTAGCACTCGGTCGTCAGAGCCACCGATCAGGACTCCGTCGGGTTTTCTTGCGAGCAGCCTTTCCATGCCCGCCAAAGTTGGCTCCAAAAGATCGAGAGCCCAGGGGCGATTCGGGCGCACAAAATTGGCGATGCCCAGCAAATTCGCCTCTGAATAACCAGAAAAATTAAAGTATCCCAGGCCAATCCTCACGGGTGCAGCCTAGGTTGAATGAGGTGTTGAGGGCGGTCCGGCGTCGCAAAACGGACAGGTTGTGACGCACGGATGTCTGGCGCGCCTCCACGCGTGAGCCTAGTCTCAAGACTAGGATTTAGTCTTTTGTGGCTCGCGAAACCGGACAATTCGGCTATTCGCTGGCGCGCCCCTGTGTGCGCCAGGGCCAAACCACAGACTCGAGGATTCGGAGCTTTTCGCATGCTTGCTAGCGTTACAAATAAGTTGATGGTTGAGCGGCCGTCGTCGGTGTTCTTCACTTCGGATGGCAAGTCTAGCGTGTTGTCCGAGGCAACGCAGTCAGTGCCCCCAGAAAAATTTTCGGAGTTAGTGGTGGTGGCGTCTGGGCAGGGCACACGCAGGGTCGATGGCAAGGCAGAGCTGCTTCATGCTGGAGATGCCTTTGTCTTGCCTGCGGGCTCATCGGATGACGTGCAGTCGGGCCCAGATTTGAGTTTGATGCGGGTGGCTTTCGACGCTGAAACCGCAGCCGCGGGTGTCGCCGATCTCCAAGCCATCCCAGGATATCTGGCACTCTTCCAATTCGAACCCAAGCTTCGAGCGCTCCATGGCCTCACTGGGCGCCTGCGCTTGAGCCCCGAAGATCTTAGAGCGGCCGTTGACTTGCTGGGGAGGCTTGAACTTGAGCTCGACGAAAAGAAGCCGGGGTTTGGGAATGTGACTGGCAGTTTGTTTTGTGCGCTCAGTGTCCAGTTGGCGCGCTCTTACGCAAACATGCGGCTTCCGCTCTGTGAGGCGTTGGTGAGGCTTTCGCCCGTACTCTTGTGGCTCGATCAGCACTTCGAGCGGCCCGTGACGCTGGAAGATGTGGTGGCCAAGGCGGAGATGTCGCAGAGCACGTTGCAGCGCAGTTTTAAGCGTTGCTTCGACGTGTCACCCTTCAATTACTTACTTCATTTACGTATGCAAAAGGCTCAGCTCCTACTCCGAGACACCGAGGCCAAAGTAAAAGAGATCGCTCCGTCCGTTGGTATCGATGACGCCAACTACTTCGCGCGCCTGTTTCGGCAACACGCTGGCATTGAGCCCACGGCTTATCGCGCGCGTTTTCGAGTCATGCGCGTCGCCGAGGAGCTGCGGAGCGCATAACAGGGTGGCGCTGCAGGTTTGATCCGTTCCTGGGAACGATTCCTTATCATAAAGACATCGTGGCGGGCTAGCCGCGCAACCCGCACGAGAGTCCGCTCAAGGCCTGGGACGCCCAATGGTCTCTCGTGTCTCTTCAGGTGTCACCATCGGGCAGGTGTCCACCCAACGCGCGCCTTCGGGCGCGGCCCATTTCGCGGCGTTGATCAGCACTTGCTGAACACCCGGATGGTGGAACGTGGGGAAGGTTTCGTGGCCAGGCCGGAAATAGAAAATCTTGCCAGCGCCACGCCGAAAGCAGCAGCCTGAACGAAACACTTCCCCGCCTTCGAACCACGAGATGAACACCTCTTCATCGGGGGTTGGGATGCCGAACGGCTCGCCGTACATTTCCTCTTTGTCGATCTCAATGAAGCGATCGATGCCACGCGCGATGGGGTGCCCTGGGTTCACCACCCAGAGGCGTTCGCGTTCGTCAGCCACGCGCCAGGTGATGGAGCAGCTCGTTCCCAGCAGGCGCTTGAAGATCTTGGCGTAATGGGAGCTGTGCAGGGGGATTAGGCCCATGCCCTCCAGCACGCGTTTTTGAACTCGATCGACGATCTTATCCTCAACCTTATCGTGTGCACCGTGGCTCCACCAAAAGAGCACGTCCGTCTCTTCGAGGACTGCCTCGGTGAGGCCATGCTCGGGCTGCTCCAGCGTTGCCGTGCGAACCTTCAACTCGGAATCACGGCTCAAGGTCTCGGCGATGCAGCCGTGGATGCCGGTGGGATAAATCTCCCGCACTTCAGGCATTTCTTGCTCGTGAACGTTTTCATTCCAGACGGTGACGCGAATGGGCATAGCCGGTCTTGAATACCGGAGTCTGTGTGCGACCGCAAACGATTCGAGCGTGATTTTCATGCTATGCTCCGAGCGTGCTGCCGCCCTGGGAGTTTCACCACGCCAGTCTGACGGCCTTCCCGTTGACGGCCTTCCCAGTCCGACAGGAAGCCATCGAGCTCCACCAGCACTGGGGTTACGCCGAGCTGGTGATCGTTACTGGCGGCACTGGCAAACACGTGTTGGAGACTGAATCCTTCCAGGTCACCCGTGGGGATGTGTTTGTGATCCCGGTCGATCTTCTGCATGGTTATGCAGAGTGCAACGGGTTGGAGTTGGTGAACGTTTTGTACGATCCAGCGCGGCTCTTACTCCCGGAGCATCAGTTGCGGCAGATGCCGGGCTATCATGCACTGTTCGCATTGGAGCCTCAGTTCAGAGTTAAGCACGAGTTTGAGAGCCGCCTGCACTTGGAGGATGCCGCCGTTGCACGCATCGAGCAGTCCGCGGCGCGCCTTCACGCGGAAGTGGTCGAGAAGAAGCCTGGCTATGAGGTTGCTCTCACCGGCCTGTTCTACGGAATGCTCGTGGATTTATCGCGCAGCTACAGCCGGATGAGTTCAGTGGCTTCACAGACTCTGGTGCGTCTTTCAGGCGTCATGGAGTGGCTGGATCGGCATTTCAGCGAACCTGTCACGGTAGCCCAGCTGGCGCGCCGCGCGCACATGTCGCAAAGCACGCTGGGTCGTTGTTTCCATGAATGTTTTGGGATTGCGCCGCTCAGTTATGTGATCGAGCTGCGCCTCAGGAAAGCCAGCCAATTGCTGCGCGATACGGATATTCATGTGAAAGAGATCGCGCTCCACGTGGGCATCGACGATGCGAACTACTTCGCTCGCCTGTTCCGTCGACACACGGGGCTTGAGCCCAGCGCCTACCGTGCGCAACAGCGCGGCGTGGTGCTCGATCATGCTAACTTAGGAGCTACACGAGAGCATTGAGCAGCCCGCTCGGTTGCGTGCCCATTCAGGGCGCCGGTTTGCCAACGGCGTGCTCTCATGTTCGATCGAGTAAGGCGTGGAAAGCGGGTTCGGCTCGCCCTGCTCGGGATGGAGTACGCGAGGAGCCTCGGCGGGCAATTCAAGGACGAAACGGTTGTCGAAGGTCAGTGATTCAAGCATGGGCACGTCTACGGACGCGGACCGTAGAGCTTAGCCGCGTTGCCGCTCATGACTTTATCGCGAGCCGCACGCCCTTTGCCTTTTAGAAAAGCCTCGAGCACCACGATCTGTGTTCGGAAATCCCCAGCAACGTTGCTCACTGGCCAATTGGAACCGAAGAGCAGGCGATCTTCCCCGAACAAGGCCCACACTGCCTCAAATACTGCGCTGTATTGTTTTGGATCGGAGGCGCTCGGATAAGGGTTCGACCAACCATCACCACCCTGGCTGCCTTGATTCAGGCGCCCAGTATCCGAAATCTTCAAATACACGTTGGGTTGTGCGCTGGCGGCTTCCAAACGTGAGTGCCAATCAGCGGGGACTTCAAAATCGAAGGATTTTTGAGCTAGATGATCGATCACGATCCGTAAGCTGGGCACAGCTTTGGCGATCGCTGCGACATCGTTGCCGCTCGTGTCCAGCGAATCCACCATCATCCCACGGGCAGCCAGGTCCCTGAGATTCGCGAGAGCATTGGTCTTCAATTGGCCGCCTTCGAGCAAATCCCCGCCACTCACGCGCAGCCCCACAAAGTGCTTATCCGAAGCGAGTTGATCGAGCTCTCGCTTAAACTTTAGCGGAGATTGCAGAACATCCAAGCCACCCACCACGCTCAGCAATTTAGGCTGACTCTTCACCTGATCCAACATCCACTGATTAGCGGCAACGCGCTTACTCGGAGGCACGCCGCTGATCGATTCGATGACGACGCTCCGATCTACCCACTGCCCCCCCTGGGTACGCTCGTAATCCGGCAGCATCGCGTTCACAGCGATCCAAGCCGGTGAGGCCCCTGGGAATCGGCCGTCATCGCTCATGGGTGGCTGGCTTCGCGGCAGGGTCCAAAGGTGAATGTGTGAGTCGGTGATGGGGCCGATTTTTACCGGCTCCGCGGGCGCAGCCTCGGGAGTGCGCGGCGTAGAACTTGGGACTGCCGCTGTTGGCGTGGTGTTGGTTGTTGGCACCTTGCTCGGCATCTTCAGCTGTTCTCGCCCGCAGGCCAAGCTCAAACAACTGACGAACGCTGCGCTAATGAAGGCATGTTTCATGGGCGCGAGTATGCTTCAATCGGGCGCGCTGGGCCACACGTTTGGTTGCGAAGTCAGGGTGCTGGGGTTGGCACAGGTCTGGCCCCTCCGGCCCCTCCGGCCCCGCCGGTCCCCTCGCCGAAACTGCCGCGGTCGTTGGCGGCCCCTGCATCCACCCAGCTTAACAGCGTGGCTTTCTCCGTATCGGTGAGCCGCTCAACAGGGGGAGTCAGCGGCACGCGGTAGGGCATGAAGCCTGACTTCACCGCTGTGCCGATGAACATCCAGATCGGGCGGTTGTAGCGCAGCTTCCGTGTGTCATCCCAGGCAAGGAGGGGGAAAGGAGCGCTGTTAGCCAGTGGCGTCGTGTGGCAACGACGACATTTGTGCTTGAGAACTGCGTCGACCGCAGCCGGAAATCCTGAATTAGCGACGTGAAGCGGCCCGGCAGGAGGCCGCGGCTTCGGCTTCGGTTTTTCAACGCAAGCACAAGCTATAAGCACGATCCCAAGCAGGAGTGCCAATCTTCGACCTGCGAGCAGGTAGCGTTTCGTGAGCTCCATGTTTCCTCCAGATTGCTGGATGGATTCGCTTTCGGAAACACGCATAATCCACTTGCATCCCTGGAGCGTTGAGTGGACATTTGAGGTCGTCGTCATGCCGATAAAAACGTTGAGTTCGATGCCCGAAAACACCAACGTGCCTACGCCGGATTCTGCGATTCGACAAGTGGGGTTTGCGGCCCAGCTGCAGCGCGTGACGCTCCCGGATCTCGTTCAGATGGAGTGCCTTTCCGGATCCGAAGCCTCGTTTCGGGTCGTTTCGGATGCCAACACTGGCTACCTGATGTTTTCGGGTGGGCAGTTGGTGCACGCCATGACACGCACGCTCCGTGGCGAAGCGGCGGCACAGGAAATATTGAGCTGGCAGCAAGGGAAGGTTGATCCGTGCAAGTTCCGAGCGCCCAATCCGCCGACGATTCTGTCCCACTGGCAGGAGTTGCTCATGCGTGCGGCGCAACAGAGCGATGAGAATCCAACACCAAATGTCGGTCTTGAAAAGGTCAATGTGGCACAAGAGCTTAATGATTCTGAGTTCCTGAGTTCCGACGAGCCAGAGAAAGCTGTGGGGTCCGGGCGGGCACTGAGTAAGGTGATTCGCGCAGTGCGCCTGGATACCCAAGGCAACGTGGTGGTGGCTCGAGGCGAGGGCAATCAAGAGGACTTTGCGGAGCTCTCGGCGTACGCCGTTCGCATGGCACAAGTGGTTGGAGAGGGGCTCGGCATGGGCGGGTTTCGCGCGCTCGAATGGACGCTGCCTAGCCGCAACGGGCTGCTCTATGTTGAGAGCAACGGGAGTGTGGCCTCCTTGGAGACGTCACCGCAGGCCGAGCTCAACACGCTCCGCCGCCGAATTGGTTTGTGATTGGTTTGTGAGAGAGGAGGCAGCATGTCGAACGCCCTCGAGAGTCTAAAAGGTCTTCGGGATGTGGACGGAATCATCGGGAGCTTCGTGGTGTCGGCCCTGGGCCTCGTGCTGTTGCGCGATTTGCCGGCCATCTTCACCCAGGCGGCGCTGGCAGAGGTTGGGCCGAGAATTGCCCGATTGCGGGAGGCGTTAAGCCACGAGGGCGACGTTTCAAACATCGTCGTCCGCTATGAAGACCACAAGTTGGTGGTGAGGGGCCAGCCAGAGCTGGCGATTGTTGTGCTCGCGGAGCAAGGCATCCACATGCCGCAGTTGAAGATGGCTCTCAATCTGGTGAGTAAGTCCCTGCTGAAGGCTGATTTAGGTGCGCTGGCCGGCGTGCTGCCGGGCGTGGGCGAAGTGCCTGACCGAGCGGAGCCGACCGTGGCTGCCCCAGCCTACTATCGCGGGCATCGCGTTTCTTAGCGGCAAAAAGGCGACGGAAGGGGCTGGCTGCGGAAATGTTTCGCGATGGCCCGTCTGTTTGTCAACGAAAGGACGCGGACGCATCCAAGAAACCAGGCGTTGGTAGATCAAGCTTCTCCGGAGGCATTTCATGATAGACCCGCAGTTAACCGATATTGCTAAACAACTCGCTGAGCTTAAGACCAGTGCTGCAGACATGGCGACCGCGACCAACATCGTTTGGACGTTGGTGTGTGCATTCCTGGTCATGTTCATGCAGGCTGGGTTCGCCCTGGTCGAGACCGGGCTCTGCCGGCGCAAGAACGCAGCCCACGTGATGGCCATGAATTTCCTCGTGTATGCGATCGGAATCATTGGTTTTTGGGCGATAGGCTTTGGGCTGCAGATGGGCGGTGTGGGTGCCATGGCCACTTTTGGCGGCGATGCGACACTTTCTAACGAGGTGACGATCACTTTGGCCGGCAAAACCTTCGGACTCTTTGGAGGTTCGGGCTTCTTCTTGCCGCTCGCTAGCTACACGCCGGCCGTTGCCACGATGTTCATTTTTCAGATGGTATTCATGGATACCGCCTGCACCATCCCAACGGGAGCCATGGCGGAGCGCTGGAAGTTCATTTCTTTTGTGCTCTTCACACTTGTGATTTCAACTGTCATCTATCCCATTTATGCAAACTGGGTATGGGGTGGTGGCTGGCTCGCTACACTCGGTAGCAACTTCGGGCTCGGGCACGGCCATGTCGACTTTGCGGGCTCATCGGTGGTGCACATGACGGGCGGCGTGGCGGCACTCGTTGGCGCCAAAATGCTCGGGGCGCGTATCGGAAAGTTCAACAAGGATGGCAGCCCCAATGCCATCCCTGGCCACAACATTCCGATGGCACTCCTTGGCACCTTCATTCTGGCGTTCGGTTGGTTTGGGTTTAACCCGGGCTCAACCCTCGCGGCGACGGACACCCGGATTGCCGTGGTTGCCGTGAACACGATGCTGGCATCGGCATCGGGAGCGATTGCGGCTGGGATTTATGTCTGGACGCGCTATGGCCGGCCGGACCCAACGTGGCTGGCCAACGGCATGCTTGCCGGCCTGGTTGCCATCACGGCGCCTTGTGCATTCGTGAGCGCTAGCTCGGCGTTGCTGATTGGTGCCATCGCAGGTGTATTGGTGGTGCTGGCTGCACTCTTCGTCGAGCAGAAACTGAAGATTGACGATCCTGTAGGTGCGGTGGCCGTACACGGCGTCAACGGTGCCTGGGGCATCCTGGCGCTTGGCCTATTTTCGAATGGAACTTACGGCGATGGTCTGAATGGCGTCTCGGGCAAAGTAACTGGGCTGCTGTACGGGGACTCTGGTCAGTTCTTTGCTGAATGCATCGGCATCGTCACCAACGTCGTTTACGTGGGCGCAATGACGGCCATCGCATTCTTCATCATCGGCAAGTTGGTAGGTAACCGAGTATCGGCAGAAGACGAACTGACCGGGCTCGACGTCCCTGAAATGGGCGTTCTTGCCTACCCTGAAGACGCAGAAGCCCACCTGCCCAAGGGAATGGAAGGCTCGCCTACTTAGCGAGCCGCGTGTGCAAGAGTTCTGCGAAGGCGCTGCAAACATCCACAGTGGTGAAAATGCCTACCACCTTGTGATTCTGCGCCACAATGGCACAACCATACTTCTGAGACGCCATCGTCATCACCACCTCGTCTAGCGGTGCTTCTGGCGGCACACAATACGGCTCCTGGGTCATTGCATCCTCCACGAGAACCTTCTTCGGATCGACGTCGCCCACTGCCTCTACTAAGTGCAGATCACCTGCTGAGACGATGCCAACGATGCGACCACCGGAGAGGACCGGCAGATGGCGGATCCGATACCGACGCATGATGTCGTGTGCCTCGCTCATCGGTTGCTCCACCCCGATGGTGTGGGGGCTGGTTGTCATGTATTTCTGGATGCTCGGGATGGGCTTGCTCATGCCACGGCGGATGCAGGTCACGTGCCAAACGGAAACCTAGTGCCTGAGTCTGCTGCCCGCGCAATTGCCGCGCCACGCGCCTTTAAGCCGCAATTCTTGCCGGGGACCGCCACCGCCTGGCGCCCGAGAAACGGCCCGCTTGGCACTTGGGGGTTTAAAATGGCCGACTCACCCGATAAGCCTCACCCTATGAAGGCAACAACTGCGTTTCTAGGTGGGTTCATTCTTTTGGGCTGTGGGCGCGGCGCTGTCGTGAAGGTGGCTGAGGGGCACTACGAAGTTTCGTGTATGAGCACCGCAGCTGCCAGGTTAACGGGCGAGATTCAGGGTGACTCAACCGCCTATGCCCAATGCCAGAAGAGGGCACAGGATCTGTGCAAGGGTCCTTTATGGAATCAAGCAACTGCGTTCTGAGTGGGCACTCTCCGGGGGGCGTTGGCGGGAACGCGCACAATACGACATTCGGTGCGAATCAGCGGCTGGCGGAGCCGTGTCGAAATAGCTCAGTTCGAAGGAGTGCTAGCGCCGTTCGCTCAGTTCGAAGGAGTGCTAGCGCCGTTCGCTCAGTTCGAAGGAGTGCTAGCGCCGTTCGCTCAGTTCGAAGGAGTGCTAGCGCCGTTGTAGAGTGGCCAAGCCGTCCAGCCTGGAGCGCGCTGTTTGTCGAGTTCTTGGACCTCTTCACCACGCTGCTCACGGACCTTGACGACATACGGCTGTCCGTTGTGGCAAATTTCGCGCACTCCAGCGACGGATAGCCACGCATTGTTAACGTCAAACATCGGGCGCTTGTCGGTCTCAGCAATCGGCTCGTTGCTGTATTGGAGCGCCCCGAAGATTTCAGTGCGTCCGCCCGAAGTGGTCCGGTAGCGAAGGCCTTTGCCCTCGCTCTTAGTTCCCAAGATCCACAGATTGGCGCCAAGATTTTGCACCAAGCCCTCATCTGAGCGGCCCTCGACGTTCAGGTGGCGTGCCCACATGTGTTGCCCTTTCTTCTTGAGCAGCACGAGGCCGGGTACGTCGGTCGCGAAGATATCACCTGTGCCTGTTCCCAGGATCTGAACTCCACAGCTTTCTACGACGAGCGTGTGGGATGAAGCGCGATTTTCCAGCGTGATGGGCGGTCCGCCGAACGAATCGATACCTTGAAACTTCACAACCGGCGCTGAGGCATCGTCTACGACGAAGCCGGCGTTGGGCTTGTTTGCCAAAATCCGCCCAAAGCCCAGACCGATCACGTGCCGCACGCTACCGCGCACGAATACGGCCTTGTCGAAGATGTATCCGTTAGGATCCGGACCGCCGACGCCGCGAAAATACACGGTGGTTTTTCCGCTGCTCGCCGCGCTGTCGATCGCTTTTTGAAACGCTAAACTGTCGTCTTTTTCGTCGCCGGCGATAGCCCCAAAATCATTGGCAGACACCCAGTTTTCGAGGTTGCTTTCCCAAGGCACACTGGGCTCGACTTTGATGGGCAGCCTGAGCGAGGCCTTCGGTGCATTGTCAAAGAGCTGAAGGAGTGGCTCAGACAAGTATTCTTCGAGATTGGGCCCTTTGGCGTCGAGCGCTTCGCCGGAACTCTCAACGGCAACGCTGTAACCTTGCGTGCGAACATCGCGAGCGTAGAGTACGCCGGCGTTTACAATCGCTGGACCTTGAGGTGTCGAGCTCGAAAAGTGTCCCCCCACCAACGCCACCACCCCTGCCCAATTCTCCCAGTCATTGGGTATGGAGACCTTGAGCGCTACGGGGGTGTCCATCACAGTCAGATCTTCAATCGCCACGGCGTTGGCTTCGACGGCGACAGCAACCTTGCGGCAATTCTTCACGGTGATGCGCGAGAGGGTTTGCCCATACACCCAGGAAGCCACGATGCCGGTTTCGAAGCCTTCGACCAGCACATCTTGCAGCATGTTGGGGCCGCTTTGGCCGAGAAACGAAGAGTTGACTCCGATATTTCCGTTGCCACGCACGGTCACATTTTGAAGTATTCCGCTGTTGGTGGCGTAGTAGCGGATGCCGTCCACTTTGGGATTGTTGCCCACGTCGATCGTGAGGTTGCGAATGTTGCGCATGAACCAATCGGAGGAGGTGTCTCCTGTTTCGTTGGGATGGGTTCGGAGCACTGCCGTGACGCCAGACACGCCGTCGTCGAGCTTGAGCACGGTGCCCGTGCGCGATTGCCCATAAAGCCACGGGCCGAGGACGGTCTTGACCACGAGTGATTGGGTCAGCCGATAGCGACCATTCGGTAGATAGACCACGCGCGTTGGATTGCCGCTGCCGGCATCGATCGCCTTTTGGAGCGCCAGTGTGTCATCGGTGACGCCGTCGCCTTTGGCTTGGAATTCCGTGCGAACGTTGATCACCGCCGGATCTTTGGGGAAGACGACTTCGTCGTAGCTGCGGCTGGATGCCGGAGCGGCTTTTGCCACGGCAGGTTTTTCCAGAGGCGCTACTACGTTCGCCTTGGGGACCGCCGAAACCTGGGGTGCTCGGCGCGGAGCCGCGCAGGCAGAAGCGATGAGGAGTGCAACACTGGCGACCTTCAAGCACGCGGAAATTCTTTGCTGATTTGGCATGAGTGGACTCCTTGAGTGCGGCGTTTTGGACCGACTGGCTATACGGCAAGGCGTATCACGCCCGAGTGCTGAGAAGTAGCTTGGGGCTTGTGGACATTCGCGCCGGGCCAACTAAGGTCAGGGCATGTCAGATCTCACGGAGAAAAGGTGTTTGCCGTGTGAGGGTGGAGTTCCTCCGCTCTCGCCCGATGCGGTTCAGAAGCTGCTCCTCAAAACTCCAGGCTGGGAGCTGGCCGCCGATGGCAAGAGCATTTCGCGGCGTTTGGAGTTCAAGAATTTCTACGAAACCATGGCGTTCGTGAATGCGCTCGCCTGGATCGCGCATCGCGAAGACCACCATCCAGATCTAGAGGTCCATTACGGCAGCTGCGATGTCCGCTACTCAACGCACGCCGCCGGCGGCCTCACCGAGAATGATTTTATCTGCGCGGCGAAAGCCAACCAACTCTTGGTTTACGGCTCGCGATAGATTTCGGAACGCGGCGCGAAGGCTCTTCGCGTAGAATTTTCCAGCACGCCGCAGCCGCGCTGCGACAACTACCAGCCGGAACAGCCTCTGCAACGGTTCTAGGTAGTAAGCATGCGAACTACTTTTTTTCTGTACTGGCCGACTCCGCTCGGCCAGAGGGGGCAACCGTCCTTGATTTCACAAGGCTCCGGGAGGGGCGTGCTCATTCATGAGGTCGCGCCCGCGCTGCATGCCCTGCCTCGTGGAGCTAGCTCGTGCGGTGCCCGATCTGCTACGCCCCGTGCATGGTCGCGCTCGGCTACAGTAAAGGGTTCACGTACACCATGGTTGGGGGCATGGTTTGGTCAGTCTGGGCGCTCGCGCATGCACCGCCTTCGCTGGGCAGCGCTGCCTTGCTCTTTGCGTTCACCCTGCTCGTGACCGATCTTATCAGTGGCCTCTTGCACGTGGTGCTCGACAACCCACGCTCGCTCAAGCTTGGCCCCATTCGCAGCCTTGCTGAAGGCTTCCAACGCCACCACGAGAGCCCCGCCAAGATCTACGAGATGCCGCTCTACCAGCATCTTTACGTGATGCACATGCCGCTCACGTTGCTTTTCCTTGCAATATTGCCGTTCCATAACGCGGGCATGTACGTCGTGTTCCTGAGCCTAGTGGTCGGGCTCCACCTCATGCAGATGGCTCACCTTTGGGCCCACTTGCCCGCGGAACGCGTGCCCGCCGTTGTACGCGTCCTTCAGAGCGCGAGAGTGCTGCTGCGGAAGCCTCAGCACGATCTGCACCACACTCCTCCTTTTGACAAAGACTTCTGCATCATGACCGGGATCTGCAATCGCCCGCTCAACGCCGTCGTCTCCGTCATCGGACCCACGACGCACTTTTGGCTCGCCATCTTCGTGGTCGTGGCGCTCGCGCCAATGCTCGTGGCATTCCTCGTCACGGGCGGCGTCTGGTAGCGAGGAGAAGTTTTCCAGCACGCCGTGGACGCTATGACAACAGCCAGCTGAGACACGCCTCTGCAACGATTCTAGATAGTAAGCATGCTTACTACTTTTTTCTGTACGTGTCTCCCCCGGCTGGAGCGAAGCGACAGGCTTGGGGGAGACAGGCCGAGTCCACTCGGCCCGAGGGGGCGAAAGCCAATCAACTCTTGGTTTACGGCTCGCGATAGAATCTCGGAACGCGGCGCGAAACATTGGTGAGCACTTCCCAGGGGATCGACCCCATGTGCTCGGCAACTTCCTCAGCCGTGATGGTGGCTTCTCCGAGCGGGCCTTTTTGCGCACCGAGCGCAACACACTCGTCACGCATGTTCACGCCCTCAATATCTGTGACGTCGAGCATTGTCATGTCCATGCTCACCACACCGACGATCGGAGCTCGACGGCCACGTATCAGCATGTGGCCTTGATTGGAGAGCGCCCGGCTCAAGCCGTCTGCATAGCCCAGTGGGACGGTAGCGATGGTGCTCGAGCGGGCTGCCTTCCAGGTGGCGCCATAACCCACGGTTTGACCTTGGCGCAGCTGGCGAAGTGCGACCACTTCGGTGCGCACTCGCATGGCGGGCCTGAGCGTTGTTTCACCAGAAAGCCCTGGAGCCACTCCAAACAGCGCAATTCCAGGCCGAACCATATCGAGAGCCGCAGCAGGCTGGCGGAAAAGCGCCGCACTATTCGCGGCGTGCCGCACGCTCGGGGTGTGCCCGGCTTGGCGGAGCGTGGCCTCGGCTTCCGAGAACAACGCCAACTGATCCAAGATGGCCTCACGGGGGCCCGCATCGGCACAAGCAAAATGAGTCATCAAGCCTGTGACCCGGATTTCGGGGCAGCCGGCTAACGTTTGCACCGCACTGTGGAGCTCGGGCAGTTGGATCCCCAAACGCGCCATGCCGGTGTCAATCTTGAGGTGGATATCCATGGATCCCGCCCCGCCAAATCGCACCTCTTCGGCAAGCTCAGCTATCTGATCGCGGTCGTGAATCACAGGCGTTAGCTGATAACGAGAGATTTCAGCCCAGGCGCGGCCGTAATAGCCGCCCATCACAATAATCGGAGTGCGAATACCGGCTTCGCGGAGCTCGATGGCTTCTTCCAGCAACGCCACACACACGCCATCGATCTTTGCGCGTTCAAGCGTGCGTGCCACTGCTTTGGCGCCGTGGCCATAGCCGTCTGCTTTGAGCACGCCGAAGACACGAGCGCTGCCGGCCTGGCGCTGCACAATCCGTAGATTGTGGCGAAGCGCTTCCAAGTTGATCTCGGCCCGGGTGGGGCGCACCACATCCGAGGGTGCTGCGCGCTCAGGCCGAAAAACACGCGGAGCCGTCGGGGTGAGTGCAGCCTTGGCGCTTGAATCTTGCAAAGAAGCCATAGTTTCCTACTGAATCGGTACAGCCTGTTGCGGGGAGCGGCCAAGAAACAGGGTGAACGCCTATTGGTAGCAACGCACCATGCAGCGCTTGTAGTCCAGCTCGCAACTAGAACAAGCATCCGGCAGGCGCGGTGCCGCCCCAGCCGCAGCAGCATCGTTCGCGGCGCACGGAACCCGACAGCTTTGAAGGGCAGCCCGGCACGCGCTTGCACAATCGTCTGTCGTGAGTTGGGGTCTGTTCCCCGCATCGGGCGGCACGTAAGTGCGAGTGGCAATGGGAGCCGGCGGTGAGCGCAGGCTGCCGGCGGAGGGCACTGAGAGATAGAACTGTCGCTCCTCGGGTTTGCGCAGGGCTTCAACGCGGAGCGTCGGGCGAGCGGGATCACCGACTGCTAACGAGCGGACACGGCGCCGCGCGTACTCGATGCGATCACGCGATTGACCATAGGTATAGGAAGTGACCCATTCGTGCCAACAGGCGCGCCGATGGGGAGTTGCTGTCTCGGCGTTCAAGTCTAAGCGGTAGCAATGCTCAAAGCGCCGTGTGCCCTCCTGCAGAGCCTGCACGCTCGCACCACACGCGCAGCACGCGAATACCAGAACCGCGCCCAACGCAAGTTGACGGAACCCGCGCGAGGCAGAGCGTTTGGCAGGGTCCGACATTCTCACGGGAAGGGTGCATGGCGGAGCTGCTACGGTCAAGTTGACTCGCGGTTGCACGCGTTGCCGTACCGGACCTTACGGACTAGCCTCCGGCTCAATGTTCACCGGCCTCGTCGAAAGCCTCGGAAGCGTGCATTCCGCCGTGCTTTCGAGCACCGGCTCACGGCTCAGCATTGCCACCG
>Ga0209591_10003093_pt1 | contig 19470 bp, 16 predicted proteins | sample MAT01_FD_187207 | JGI IMG/M metagenome (GOLD analysis project Ga0209591, IMG submission 187207) | Freshwater microbial communities from Lake Fryxell liftoff mats and glacier meltwater in Antarctica - MAT-01 (SPAdes) (version 2) | ecosystem: Environmental > Aquatic > Freshwater > Ice > Liftoff... | reverse complement strand
TGTTTAATCGTTCACCGCAGAGTTCGGAACTGGTGAGGCATCCCGAAGTGCCTATCTATTCGTCTCTAACGGAGCCCTTGCGGGCCAAGTCTGGTAAGCACTAGTGGGCCATGTGGCATGATGTGCGGCATTCATTTTCCGGTTTTCGAGTTCAAACTGAGATCAAAGAATACCATTATCCACGACACATGGCCCACTAGGGCTAAAAGCCCCTCCCTTCAGGGATGGGGATGCTTACAAAGTCTTTAGATAGAGACAGGCTTTGCACATCTTAACCACTGTGTAAATCATCAGATTATTATAATCTGCGATTTCACTTGCGGTCAAATGGCCTTTCTATCTACGACCTTATATTATGACAATTAGTGTAAACTGTAAACATTATAGCTTTAATGGAATTCTAGTAGAAGAACATATAAACCCGTTTTACTTTCCACTTGTTGGCATGTCTTTGATTAGGTCATGTGGCTCTTAGCAGCTAGGACTTAAGAAACACATTTAAGCTGATTCCTTCGTCACAAGGGGCAAAACCGAGGTCGATGATAGCAAATCAGATTGCGGCGGACGCTGTTGTAAGAGGATTACAGCGGTCAGAATGAAGACCATGCCTAAAAATTGCGTCGGGCCAATCGGCTCATGGAGGACGAAGAAAGCTGTAAAAATCCCCACGACTGGCTCAAACGTGCCAATAATGGCGGCTTGCGCTGGCCCAATGCGCTGAATCCCTGCATTGAGGGCGAAAATGGGTAGGCTGGTTGAGACGCCCGCCAGGATCAGCAGGCCCACCCATGCCGCAGGGCTGGCGGGAATCTGGAAGCCGAACACGGGAATAAAGGCGATCAGGAAGATGAGAGTCGCGGTCAACTGCCACGCCGTATTGCGTGTGGTATGCCGCGATCCCTTCATGAGATAACCCGCTGAAATGAAGAACACCATCACGCTGACAGCATGGGCCAGCGCCAGGACGAGGCCAAGCGAATCGATGGTCTTTGCTGCGCCCATATCGCTGATGGTCAGGATCGCCCCGACCATCGTCAGCCCCAGCGACATCCAACCCAGGCACGAGAGAGGCTGGCCGAGGAAGTAAGAGGCTATCGCCACCATCGCCGGGTAGGTATAAAACAGCAGCAGGAACACGCCTACAGGCAGCCGTTGCAGGCCGAAAAAGGCCAGCAGGACGCTCACGCCATACATGACTCCCAGGATAAACAAAGATGTCAATGGAACACGCACACTGGAAGCGTCGGTCTTCTTCTGCGTGGGACGGGCTTTCTGGGCAGCGCTGGCGATCCAGATGAGCGGCACAGCCAGCACATAGCGCCAGATGGCAATATCAGTGGGCTTGAGCTGAGAGTGTTGATAGATAAAGCGCAGGGTCGCCGGAAGAACCCCGTAGGCCACCGAGGAGAGCAGGATAAACAGCACGCCAACGCGATAGGTTGAGAGACGCATAGTACAAGACCATCCAGCGGAATAAAGCAGAAGAGAACGAGCACCATACAAACACGAAGGACGCAAGAATTTCTGCGCCCCTCGTGATGGGTGTCTGACGAATCGCAGTTAGATCAAATGCACGTTGTTGATGAGGGCGCTCACCAGCGGAACGATGATGCCCATCACCAGCACGCCCACTGCCGAGATATAAATCGCAGCCGTGAGCGCCCGCGAATCGCCGGGTGTGCCTGTCGGCGTCTCGCTGCTTTCAACGTACAGATACATGTTCATGACGACACGCATATAGTAGAAGGCGCTCACAACGCTCGTGAGCACGCCCACGACGGCCAGCAGGATCAGCCCGCCGCGCACCGATGCGCCAAACACAAGCCATTTGCCTATGAAGCCGCCCGTGAGCGGGATGCCGATCAAGCTCATCATGAAGACGGCCATGGATGCGGCCAGCAGCGGACGCGAGGTGGCAAGACCTCGGAAATCGCTGATGGCAACTGGGGAGCCATCGTCTTTTTCCAGCGCCATCGCCACGCCAAACGCGCCCAGATTGGTGAACATATACGCCAGCAGATAGACGCCGAGCGCCTGTGCTGCCTGATTTGCCACGCCTGGGGCGATGGGTTCACTGGCGACAGCCGCGACAGCCATGAGCAGATAACCCGCGTGTGCGATGGAGGAATAGGCCAGCATCCGCTTGATATTGGTCTGTGACACAGCGACGAAATTGCCCAACAGCAGCGTCATGACCGCCACGACCTCAATCGCATTTTGCCACGCGGCGGCATAGCCACCGATGAGGACAAACGATGAGAGGCCAACCGCCATTACGCGCATCAGGGCCGCAAAGCCGCCGACCTTCGCCACCACGCTCATGAAGGCTGTGGCCGGAGTGGGCGCACCTTCATACACATCGGGCGTCCACATGTGGAAGGGGACAGCCGCGACCTTGAAGCCGAGGCCGACCAGGGCCAGCGCTGCCCCGGCCAGAATGAGAAAAGCCGGGGTGCGGTTGGTGCTGAAATTTGCCAGGATATCGGGTACAGCGGTGAAGATGCCGTGCAGATTGGTTGTGCCTGTGGCCCCATACAGCAGAGCGGAGCCATAGACCAGGAAGGCGCTGGAAAATGCGCCCAGGATGAAATACTTGACGCCGCTCTCTTCGGAGCGAAGAGCAGCGCTATCGCGCAGGCCAGAGACGACGCGGAACGCCGCCATGACATACAGCGGGATGCTCAACAGTTCCAGCGAGACGAAGATCACGATGAGATCATTGGCACTCACCATGAACATCGCGCCAGCCGATGACAGCAGCAGCAGGACATAGTATTCCCCGCGCTGCGTCTGCGTGCGTCGCAGATAATCCGTCGTGATGAGCACAGTGATGAAGCCACAGCCCACAATCGTCAGATTGAGCAGCGATGTGAAGGCATCCGCTGTGAACATGCCTGCAAACGCACTTGGATTGGCGGGCGTATAGTTGCTCAGTGTCAGGATGCCGCTGACGGTGAAGATCATCAGCGCGAGAGCGGGCGTCCAGGTGACGCGCCGTTCTTCTGGCAGAAACAGATCGACGAGCAGCAGAGCCATCGCACCAATCAGCAGTACGATGGCCGGCAGCGCGACGTTGATGTTATACGCAGCAAGCGTATCCAGCGTCGGTGTCGTGAACATGATCACCCCTTATTTGGATTCGCCCGTTGCCACTGCGGTTGATTGCAGCGGGAGGGCCGTTGGTTGTGCCTCGGCTGGTGCAATCGCAATGGTACTGGTATTGGCTGCTTCCACACGAGCCACGAGTTGATTGGTGGCCGTATCCATGACACCAAAGAAACCGCCAGGCCGCAAACCGAGCCAGAAGATCATGATCAGGATCGGAATCAGCACCGCCCATTCATTCCACTTGAGTTTCAGTACGCTTGAACCATCGTCGCCCGTGCTGTGGCCGTGATCGTCATGGGCGTCGTGGCTGTCGCCGTGTCCGTCAGCATGAGCCGGCGCTTTCCAATCGCCCATAAACACACCCTGATACATATACAGGATGTAGACGGCTGACATGATGACGCCGAGTGTTGCGAACAGGGTGAAGAAGAAGCCGAGATATTTGCTGCCAATCGAGCCGAGCAAGATTGTGAACTCGCCGACGAAGCCGTTCAAGCCTGGGAGACCCATGCTCGACAGCGCGATAACGAGAGCAATCGCACCCAGGGCCGGGGCCTTGCTCCAGATGCCGCCAAAGGCCGACATCTCTTTGGTGTGATAGCGCTCATAGAGGATACCCACGATCAGGAACAAGCCGCCCGTGCTGATACCATGATTGATCATTTGCAGCGTTGCGCCCTGAACGCCCTGTGCATTGAGCGCAAAGATGCCCAGAACCACAAAACCGAGATGGCTCACGGAGGAGTAGGCGACGAGTTTTTTCACATCTGTCTGCGCGTAGCAGACCCACGCGCCATAGATGATGCCGATGACTGCCAGCACCCCGATGACAGGCGCAAACTGGATGCTTTCTTTCGGGAACATCGCCAGATTGAAGCGCACGAGGCCATATGTCCCCATCTTCAGCATGACGCCCGCCAGAATGACGGAGCCTGTGGTCGGCGCTTGCACATGGGCATCAGGCAGCCAACTGTGGAAGGGCCAGACAGGAACCTTGATCGCAAACGCGATAAAGAAGGCAAAGAATAATAACGGCCCTGTCATTTCAGAGGCGGATGCCGCACCTGTGTTTGCCCATGACCAACCGGGCGCATTCACCTTTGCGATAATCTCCGGCAGGACGAACGTGCCTGTGGCATTGGCGACATACAGGATGGCGATGAGCATCAGGATCGAGCCAGCCATCGTATACAGGAAGAACTTGATGGCGGCATAGACGCGCCGATCACCACCCCAGATCAGGACCAGGAAGTACATCGGGACGAGTGTGACTTCCCAGAAGATGTAGAAGATGATCAAATCCTGGATCATGAACACGCCCAGCATGGCCCATTCCAGCATCAGCAGGAAGCAATAGTACAGCTTCTGCCGCCCGCGTTCTTCCAGCACACCCATGCTGAACGATGCCAGCACCGCAATCGGCATGATGAAGGTCGTGAGTAGGATGAGCAGCAGGCTCAGGCCGTCCACGCCGACAAAATACTCGGAGTGGATGAGCGTCTGGCCGACTTGAATATTAAGCCAGTTGAAGCGGTGGATCATTTGCAGATCAGGATTGCTGTGGTCGAAACCCGCCCACAGCAGAAGCGATACCAGAAACGTCACGATGGTCGTGGCGAAAGCTGTCCATTTAATTTCCTGCTTCTTGGTCTCACCATTCAGGAACAAAATGATGGTGAATCCGACCAGCGGCAGAAATAATACCAGTGTCGTCAGCGAAAATTGCCCAAACATGCGATGAGAACTCCTCTCTAGCGCGCTTGTAACAGCGGCAGCAGCATCACAACGACGACAGCCACCACACCAAGTAATAAAGCAACGGCATACGTGCGAACATAGCCCGTTTGGACACCACGCACACGCCCACTGACGAGCTGCACCACACGCGCCACTCCATTGACTGTGCCATCGATCAGACCTTGATCGAACGGCTGCGCCAGGAATTTGGAGATGGTGTTATAGCCGCGTGCAAGCACGCTGTCATGGAAGTAATCGTGCAGGAGGTTCCAATCCAACGCATACAACACCTGCGAGATCCGATTATAAGGATTCTCGAAGAGGCGGAAGTAAATCTCATCCCAGTACATCCGCGCATTCGCCAGACGCCACAGCGGGCCAGATGCGCCCGTATCGATGGGGTCTTTGCGCTCTTCAATCGCGCCTTCAGGGTGTGTCACGGCCTTGTTGCTGCCGTAGATCGAATGCGCGAAGAAGATTGCGCCGAATGCCAGCAGCACGGCGACGATTGCCAGCGGCCAGTTGAAGACGAGGGCGGCTTCTGCTGTCACAGAGGGCATGGCTGATTCCAGGAAGTGCTGGAATTCATGCCCCTTGAGGCCCAGGAAACCGTAAAACGGCCCGCCCTCTGCGACGTTGATAAACCCGATGCTAAAGCTGAAGAAGGCCAGGATCACCAGCGGGATCGTCATCCATGACACGCTCTCCGGGGCCTGCGCTGCGGCTGCGCTGCGCGGGCTGCCAAAGAACACCATCTGCACCTGCCGCCACATATAGAAGGCCGTGAAGCCTGCCGCTGCCAGCAAGAGGAACAGCGCCAGGAAGCCCGCAATATTCACGAGCGTATCATGGCTGGAGAAGGCTTTTGCAAACGCATCGCCCAGGATTTCATCTTTTGACCAGAAGCCTGCAAAGAAGGGCAGGCCGGACAGCGCGAACGTCCCGAACAAATATGTCCAGAATGTGATGGGCATCCGACTGGCGAGGCCGCCCATATTCCGCATATCCTGCGGATCAAAGGTGTCGGGTGCATGATCATCATGACCGTGATCATCGTGGCCGTGATCGTCATGAGCGTGGTCGTGATGATGACCATGCTCGATGCCGTGAATGACCGAGCCGCTGCCGAGGAACAACAGCGCCTTGAAGACCGCGTGCGTCAGCAGATGGAACAGCGCTGCCGCATACGCGCCCAGACCCACTGCCGCCACCATGAAGCCCAGTTGCGAGATGGTGGAGAAGGCGAGGACGCGCTTGATATCCCACTGGCCCATCGCTATGAAGCCCGCCAGCAGCGCCGTCAGTGAGCCGACGATGGTGATGACAAGACGCGCTTCCGGCACGTAATCCAGGAAGACGTTAGAGCGAATGAGCAGGAACACGCCCGCCGTAACCATCGTCGCGGCGTGCATCAGCGCCGACACAGGCGTCGGGCCTGCCATCGCGTCCGGCAGCCAGACGAAGAGGGGGATTTGTGCCGATTTACCCGTCACGCCCAACAGCAGGAACAGCACAATCAGGATCAACAGCGTGCGGAATTCAAACGTGTATGGCCCGATATGAATGGTGCGCTCGGGGCTGTTTTCAGGCAGCTCCATCAAGCGGGCGGTCTGATTAAACACGCCCAACTGCTTCAATTCAAAGCGGCTGTTATCGACCTGATTGAGGGTGACAGCAGCGTGTGCAGCCTCGCCCCCGTGTGCTTCGTCCACTGCACCAATAGCATGTGTGTCGGCTGTCGTATCTGCGCTGTGTGTATCGACGACTGTCTCCGCGCCGTGCGCTTCAACAGCCGCCGGGGTAACGAGTGTCTCACCGCTGACTGCGACAGGCGCAACGATTGTTGCGGGTGTGTTGGAGATGGCGGTGGCGGCAACGGCTGTTGGCTGTGTATCAACCGCAGCGGGTTCAGCACCTGTGGTGACAGGCTGCTCAACCGCAGCGGCCTCGCCTTCGCCTTCTTTGGCGCAGGCTTCAAAGCCGTTGATTTCGCGGGCATAGCAGGTGTTCGCCATTTCGCCGGGGCGGTAGAAATCGAGCGTCCCGAACGTCCAGAAGATGAGGAAGATTGCCATCAAAATGCCGAAGTCGCCAATACGATTGACGATCATGGCTTTGCGAGCAGCATTTGCGTTCTTGCGCCCCAGTGCGCCACCCTTGTCCCACCAGAAGCCGATGAGCAGGTACGACATCACGCCCACGCCTTCCCATCCGACGAACATCATCAGGAAGTTGTTGGCGGTGACGAGGATGAGCATGAACATCAGAAACATGTTCAGATAGGCAAAGAAGCGCGAAAATTTGGGATCGCCGTTCATGTAGCCCATCGAATAGATATGGATGAGCGACCCGATGCCTGTGACGATCAGCAGCATGGTGGTGGTCACGGGGTCAACACGGAACTGCCAGGGGATATTCAGCCCGATGGAGTCTATGCTAATCCAACTGTCAAACACGCCAGCCGGATTGACCACTGACCCTATACTGTGGACTTCACGCATATGGAAGAAGATCAATAAGGAGATGAGAAAAGCGAGCAGGGCGGCTCCAATGCCGATCCAGCCGGAGACGCGCTCGCGCAGGCGTGCGCCCCAAAAGATGTTAATGAACGCCCCCAGTGCCGGAATAAGCAGCACCAGAGGGATCAATTGCGGATACGTCGATGTCTGCATGTCTCGCTAACCTTCCATCTGGTGGAGGTCATCAATATTGATACTCTTCTTATGGCGGAAAATCGTAACGATGAGCGCCAGACCAATCGCCACCTCAGCCGCCGCCACTGTCATGACGAAGAACACGAAGATATGACCGTTCGTGTTTTGCCATTGGCGGGCGAAGGCCACCAACGCCAGATTGGAAGCATTCAGCATAAGTTCCACCGACATAAAGACGAGGATGGCATTCTTACGCATGACGACGCCCATCGCGCCGAGGATAAATAAGATCATGCTCAAGACGATGAAAAATTCTGCCGGAACAGGATAGGCCATAAAATCTCTCTCCCTGATGCCTATAGACTGCTTATGAATCGCCTGTTGGCAGTTGGGGCGTTTCCGCCACGATATCGCTGCCTGTCTGCGTTGAAATGACATTGATCAATGGACGGCTGACCTTGCGACGAACATTGCTGCGCCGCTCTGATTTTTCCGCTTCGGGACGGCTGAGGACGATCACGCCCACCAGCGCCACCAACAGCAGCATCCCCACCAGATTTACAGGCAGCAGATAATCCGTGAATAACAGGCGGCCAATCGCTTTCGGGCTGCCAAACGGCGGCTCGGTATTGATGGTGATGGCCTGTACAACCCCGTCCTGTGAGTCGGCAGTGCGGGCAAAGACCAGCATTGTCTCGGTATCTGTCTTGATGACGTAATTATCAAGCCGTCTGACGACGTTAAAAGCGCCATCGAGGAAGGCCAGATTGTACATCCCCATCGGATACGAGAAGATGCCCGGTGCGCCCTGGTACGCGACAGTGGGGGCGAGGATACGATCAATCAGGACGGTTGAGCCATCCCGCGTGACAGTGGTTACAGCGCCCTCTGGCCCAAGATCGACCAGCGACACAGGCGACTCAGAGGCGCTGTTGACGACGACCAGACGACCTTCGTCCGCGCCCGCCTGCTTGCCACTCGTGGGAATGCTCAACAGCTTGACCTGCGTCCCTGCCGTCGCATTGAATTCCCCGGCGGCGGTCAGGGTTGCCACATCGCCATTTGCCAGCGTGATCGTTTGCGGGGCGGCAACGGGCTTATCAGTCTCAGCATTCTTGATATTCACCTTGTAAGTGCCGGCTGGCAGCGTCTCAAACGTCGTGGCTTTGCCGAACGCAAGGTTGCTGACCGTGATCGGTTGCGGCAGTGTATCACCGCTGATGGTCAGATTGAGTTCCGAAGTGGCCGATGCATTGACAAGACGCACCGAGGGACTCGCCAATTTCTGATCCGGCAGTTTGAAGCTGCCATTCACAATTGGCCCACCCAGCACCACCAGCAGAATCACGCCTGCCACCGTCGCGGCTCCCACCAACCAGGGAAAGCTGCGTGTCGTCGTATCGCTGCTTTGCTCCGCCTTGAGCAGCATGATGACGAACAGAAATAACACCATAATCGCGCCCGTATACACCGCGACTTGTACCATCGAGAGAAACGGAGCGTCGAGCATCAAAAAGAGAAATGCCACGCAGCCAAAATTGGCGATCAAACCAAGAGCACTGTGAACAGCGTTATTGCTCGTCAACATCACGAAGGCAAATGCCAGTGCTAAGATGCCAACGGCGATGAAAAGGAGAGCTTCGACTCCCATCAATCAATCCTATTCCGTCAATCCGAGCGCGTGTGAAGTTTAACACAAGTGCTCAGAGACTTCAAAACGATTCCAACCTGTTTGAAGCAAGATCACAACTCTGGCGACCCCGATTCACAGTTTGGACGGGGTTCTATAGCCCCGCCCAAACTGTGTGTTTGTATGACCTGCGATCCGCGCCTATTTGGGATCAGGCATATTGGGAATCGACTTGGTAAAGACGCCCGGCTCAACGGCACGCGGCGTCCCCTGCTGGCCTGCGGGTACTGGGTCGATCAGCATGTCCTTGACATAAATGGCATCACGGCGATCTGTGAAGCTCATCTCGTGCTCCTGGCCCAGTTCAATCGCCTGAGTCGGGCAGGCATCTTCGCAGTAGCCGCAGAAGATGCAGCGGATCATATTGATTTCGTAGGTCTTGGCGTAACGCTCGCCAGGGCTGAAGCGATTATCATCGGTCTGATCCGCCGCTTCGACCCAGATAGCATCCGCAGGGCAGGCCGCCGCGCACAAGGAGCAGCCAATGCACTTCTCCAGGCCATTGTCATAGCGCCGCAGGTGATGACGCCCCTTGTAACGTGCGTTGAACGGGCGCATCTGTTCCGGGTATTGCAGCGTCACAGGCTCTTCCATCAGGTGCTTAAAGGTGGTCGCAAAACCACGCAGTAGGTTCATCGTCACTCTCCTGTCATACATCACGAGTCACGGAGGGGCATGTTTTACCCCTCCGAAAGAAGCCTTAGGACGCGTTTAAAAACAAGTCCGCAGAGTTCTAGAATGGGTCGTCTCATCTACATTCTGCGACTTTATTTTTAAACGCGTCCTTAGTCGCCGCTGGATTTTGTCACCGATTTGCTGGCGGGTTCAATCGCTGTGCTGGTGTTGGATGTTGATCTTTCGATGCTCTCCAGGCCGCTGATGAGGCTGCGGACGAGCACGAACGGTACGGCAAGCAGGCCGCCGACCAGATTCAAGACCACCCAGCCGCCGCTGCGATACTGACCTGTGATCAGCGGGTCGTCCGACAGCTCAGGCTCGGCATTCGCCTTGTCTGCCTCGCCGCCGCGCAGGAAGAAATAGCCGCCTGCCACAACAACGACGAAGAAGATCAGCGAGACCAGCCCATACACAGACGGACTGCCGGACACATCGCCAATGACGACGGACACGGCTGTCCATGTCACCGCGAGCAGGGACAGCGGCAGCATGACCTTCCAGCCGAACTGCATTAGACGATCATAGCGGATGCGCGGCAGAGTGGCGCGAACCCAGATGAACACCAGCAGGAACAGCACAACTTTGACGATCAGGAACAATGGCCCCAGGATCGGCACGCTGTCAACCAGCACGAGATTGTAGCCGCCAAAGAACAGCGATGCCGCAATGATCGCTGCGCCGATCATACCGAGGTATTCCGCCATCATGAACATGGCGAATTTCATACCGCTGTACTCAGTCATGAAGCCTGCTGTCAGTTCCTGTTCGGCTTCTGGTAGATCGAAGGGCGAACGGCTGACCTCAGCGAACAGGCCAATGATCAGCAGCCCGGCGGCCAGCGGATTTTGAAACACGAACCACTGCCAGATATTCTTCTGCTGATTGATGATGTTGCCGACGCTCATGCTGCTGGCGAGCATCACAGGCACAGCCATCGACAGGCCGAGCGCGAGTTCATAGCTCAACATTTGCGCCGAGGCCCGCAGACCGCCGAGCATGGCGTACTTGTTATTGCTCGACCAGCCCGCCAGCACAATGCCATAGGTCGCAAGGCTGGTGATACCGAGCAGCCATAGCACGCCGACGTTGACATCGGCCATGCCCAGAGGGACTTGATACCAGTTGCCATCAAACCAGGGGATGATGATCTTGGGGCCAATCGGGATGACGGCCACAACGATCAGCACCGGGATCACCTTGAGCATCGGCGCAAGGTAATACACGAACAAATCCACTTTGTCCGGGATGATGTCTTCTTTAAAGATCAATTTCACGGCATCGGCGGCAGGCTGCATAAAGCCGCCCGGCCCGACGCGATCCGGCCCGACGCGCTGCTGAAACCACGCGATGACTTTGCGCTCAAGCAGCGTTGTGTAGGCGAAGCCCGTGACGATGACGAGCACGAAGATGATGCCGTAAACAATCGGATACACGACGCGGCAGGTTTCCGATTCCGAACAGGGGATGATGCGCTCAATCCGCTGCTGCGGATTCAGCAGGAAATCAATGCCCCCGCCCACCCAGTTGATAATTCCGGTGATATTCGACACGATCAGCACCAGCAGCAGCAAAACCACCGCCAGCGTAACAATCCCGGCCCCAATTTTTGCATTCCAACTCATATACGATCCTCGCTCATATGGGGGCAGCAGAGTCCGCCGCCCCCAGTTGGTTTCCTAGTAGGACATCACCGGTTCAGTGACTTTGGTCAGTGTCACAGGCCTGGGCTGCATGGGGATCGGCTTCTCCGCCAGATGTTTCGGCATGATCGCCAGCCCTGCAACGCCTTTGCCGTTCACCGTTGCCCGCACCCGCAGGCGATCCGCGCCATACGTGACTTCCACGACATCGCCATGCGCCACGCTGAGTTTGTGCGCGTCGGCCTCATGCAGGATGACGTAGGGCAGAAGGATACGCGGGTGCATCAGCAGGCTTGGCTTGAACGTGTTTTTGCGATTGTACAGGCGCGTGGTCGGGACGAGCATCAATTCATTTGCGCCCACCGTCGCTTTTTGCGCCTGTGCCACCGCGACAGGCTCAAGACCTGTGCCGCTGTCAGCGTGTGCAGCGATTTGTACGCCCAGGCCGCCATGATTGCCGTAGGCTGTGCCGCCGTAGTACAGGTCTTTGCCCCCGACATCCGGGAATTGGCGTTCAACCTGCGCGAGGTCTTTGTAGCGCATTCCTGCGAAAACGTCAACCTGCTGCGTGATCTCCAGCATGACCGCTGCGGCGGAGAGCGGCGCTTTGCCGTAGCCGAGCATCTCACCGATGGAGGCCAGCGCCTTCCATGCGGGAGAGGCTTCGCCCATCGGCCCCTGTGCGGTGTAGAAGCGCTGTACACGCCGTTCGCCGCTGACGAATGTGCCATCACGTTCGGCAAAGCTCTGGATGGGCAGGGCGATATGCGCGGCCTGTGCGGTGCGATCCGGAAACAGGCTGAGTGTAATCACCGTCCCCACCTTGCTGAGCCATGCGGCAGCGGTAGGATCATCTTCCAGCGGCTCGGCCTGCGCGACGATCAGGACTTTGGGCGGATTGGCGGCAATATCCTGGGTCGCTTCGGGCGTGAAGCCGAAGTAGTGCAGGCCCATTCCGTTAGGGCCGGGCAGCGGGGCGAGAAGGCCGTTATTCGGCTTGCCCACATGTCCGGTCTCGATCAGGAAATTGGCCGCCGCCTGCATCAATGCGATGCTGTCGGCCAGCGTCAAACCTTCTGCGCCCGCCACAATAATCAGATTTTTGGCCTCTGTCAGGACCTTCACCACATCGGGATAACGTTCGCGCATGATGTTGAAATCGGCGGCTTCCCCGACCTGATAGCGCACGGATGCGCCGAAGACGCGCTTGCCATAGCGTTCTGACTGGCTGGCGAACTCTTCGAGGCGGGTGGGGCGGACATTGGCGACGACAAGATACGCGCCGCGATCCTGCGCCTGTTTGATGCGAAGACGCCACACCGGGACTTCTTCTTCCAGGTCGCTGGCGATGACGAGGATGGCATCACCCTTGCCCAACTGACTGAGATTTGTGCCCTTGCCCACACCGACCTGCGCGACATACTGTGCGCCGCCGTGTGTGGGAGGCCATGCGCCCAGACGTGATCCGCCGGCTGCCGTGATCAACTTCTTGAGCTGCCACAGGTCTTCATTGGTGATGGCATCGCCTGCAATCGCCGCCACATCGCCGCCCGCCGCCTTGATCGCCTCGGCTGCTTTCGCAAAGGCATCGCGCCACGAGGCCGCTGTCAGGCTACCGCCGCGTTGCAGCATCGGCTGCATCAAACGGTCTTCGCTGCGCGTGAAATGATGGCCGAAGCGGGTTTTGTCGCTGATCCAGATTTCGTTGACATATTCATTCTGGCGCGGCATGACGCGCTTGATCATGGCCCGCCCGCCAAAATCACGGTCTACACGGGTGCTCAGGCTGATATTCGAGCCTGCTGCATCGTGCGGATCGATGCTTGGAATTTCCGTCAGCTCCCAGGGGCGTGCGCCAAAGCGGAAATCGGCGGTGGTAAGTGCGCCCACCGGGCAGATATCCGTCGTGTTGCCACTGAAATAGCTGTCGAAGCCGGGATCGCTGTGGGTGATGATTTGCAGCGAACGTCCGCGCTCGTGGAAGGCCAGCACATCATCGCCCACGATTTCATCCTGGAAGCGGATGCAGCGGGCGCACTGAATGCAGCGTTCCTGATCGAGATAGATCAGGTTGCCCAGCGGCGTATGCTTGAGAAGATCGATCTTGTCTTCAAACACCATGCGGGTTGTGCTGGGGCCGTGCGCCATTGTGAGATTTTGCAGCGGGCATTCACCGCCCTTATCGCAGATGGGGCAGTCCAGCGGGTGGCTGGTGAGCAGAAATTCCAGCACATTGCGCCGCGCCAGTTCGACAGCGGGCGTGGTGGTGCGGATATGCAGGGTCGGGCCGCCCGCGATGCGCTGCGTGCAGGCCGTTTGCAGCTTAGGCATCCAGCGCACTTTAGGCTTGCCCACTTCATCCAGCACAGGCTGGTTGGTGGCGCGATCCATCTCTTCTGTCCCCATCTCGACGATGCACATGCGGCACATACCGACAGGCTCCATCTTGGGATGGTAGCAGAAGACTGGAATATCGTTGTTGGCGTGCCACTTGGCAGCATCGACAAGATTGCTGCCAGACGGCACTTCGTAGGCTTGATCGTCGATGACGATCTTGATCAGTTTGGCGGCGTCAGCCATGCAGAACCTCCCACAGCGGGAACAAAGGCTTACTCAGGGTCTTGGGGTGGGTGGCAGTGGTAACTGGCCGATGGGATCACGGACTCCCAGATTAAAGCCGCTGATGGCCCATCCCCCGCCCTCATAGATTAAATTAATCGTCAAATTATACCGCTGCCCTGCAAAGACGACACTCCCAAGCACACGCCCATACGTTCCATTGACGGAAAACGATGAGAACGTCCAATCTGTCGGCGCGGCCATATCACTCAGCAGCGCCGGGAATTGATCGGCTGTGACGCGGCTTTGAAAGTCGTTGGACATCAGCGCATAGGCGGCAGCCGCATTGCCATCCTTGATCGCGTTCATCAACTCATTGGCTTTATTGCCCACCGGGTCGAGCACACTTCTAAAACCCCACACCAGCGCAACGCCCGTGATCAGCGTAGCGACAATGAGCAGAATGCCGGAGATGCAGCCCGTCCGCAGCGAAAACGGCAGACAGCCTGTGCGCTTGCGTTTGCTCATAGCGGTTCACCCATCTCCAGCAGCGTTTGCAGCAGACGATCTCGCAGCGCCTGGGCGACGAATCCCCAGCGGCTTTGCGCCAGTTCGGTTTCCGCCACCGTCAGCGCCTGCTGATAATCCGCCACCGCCAGCACCCGTTCCCCACGCCGCCGAAAGTGATCGCCGCGTGCGGCATAATTAGCCGCCGCCTGCGGGTAGATTTCAATCGCCAGCGTGAGAGATGCCAGTTCTTCCGCCGCCACATCGCGCCGCTGGCCTTTGAGCTTGTCGGGTGAAAGGGCTGCCTCAGCGTTCACGAGCGCTTCGTGAACAGACGCAAAATCATCCGAGATGATCGGCGGCTCTGCAACGGTATTGGGTGTTTTCAACTCTTCTGTCATGGGTTTGAATCTCATGTTGTGTGTGCAGGGGGCAAACTGTCTGTTTGCCCCGACAAGTCATGTTGCGACCAACAGGTTTACTTCTCTTGCGCCGCAAATTTCTTCGCACCCACAGGTTTGTGTTCCAGGCTGACGTCGGCTTTCTTGCCCGACACATACTCCGTGAAGTCATCCGGAAACTGCTTGATGGTGTGAATGATCGGATTGGCAGCAAATTCGCCGAGCGCACACAGCGTGATGCCCGCCATATTTTTCGCCACATTTTCGATCAAGCGGATATCTTCGGGCTTGCCGCCGCCTGTGAGAATACGATCCAGCACCTTATCGAGCCAGTACGTTCCCTCGCGGCAGGGCGTGCATTTGCCGCAGCTTTCATGCTTGAAGAATTTGGTGATTTTGGCCGCGACCCAGGTCACATTCACGGTATCGTCCATCACGATGAGCGAGGCCGAGCCGATGATCGTGCCGAGTTTGGCCGTGTCTTCATAACTCATGCGTGTATCGAGCAGTGTATCGTTGATCGGCACAATCGGGCCGGAGCCGCCGGAGGGCAGCAGCGCCTTGAAGGGGTGAGCGTCATCCAGCGGGCCGCCGCAAATGTCATACAGCAGTTCGCGGAAGGTGGCCGTGAAGGGCAGTTCATACACGCCCGGTTTCTTCACATGGCCGCTGACGCAGTAGAGTTTCGTCCCGGCGCTCTGCTCTGTGCCATAGGCTTTGTAGGCCGCCGCGCCGTTCGCCATGATCCAGGGAACATTGGCGATAGTCTCCACATTGTTGACAACCGTTGGCTCGCCATACAATCCGCCGCCTTTTTGGGCCGGGAAGGGCGGGCGCACACGTGGCTGACCGAGTTTGCCTTCAAGACTGTTGAGCAGGGCGGTCTCTTCGCCGCAGATATACGCGCCCGCACCGAGATGTGTGTAGACCTCGCAGCTATAGCCGCTGCCCTGGATATTGTCGCCCACCAGATTCTGCTTGCGGGCCTCTTCGATGCAGTCATCAATGAAGTGCGCCACATCCCAGAACTCGCCGCGCAGATAGATGTAGGCTTTCTTTGCGCCAATGGCATAGGCGGCAATAATTGCGCCTTCGATGAGCTGATAGGGATTCGTCTCCATAATCAGACGATCTTTGAACGTGCCGGTTTCGCTCTCGTCGGCATTCACCACCACATATTTCAGTGGTTCCGCTTTGGGGATGAAACCCCATTTGATGCCTGTGGGGAAGCCTGCTCCCCCGCGCCCACGCAGGCCGGACGCCTTCACTTCTTCGATCACCTGATCGGGAGTCATGCCGAGGGCCTTTTTCAGCCCAGCGAACCCCTGATTCTGGGTGTAGATATCTAACTTGTGCATATCCGGGACATCGAAGCCCCGTAAGAGAATGTGCTTATCCATCCCTCAACCCGTCTACTTGGATGACTCATGTTCCAACTCAGCTCGTTTTTCCTCAACAAAGGCTTTGATCTTCGCCATGTCGAGGTTTTCCATATAGTGAAAATTGCATTGCAGCATCGGGGCTTTGTCGCACGCCGCTAAGCACATGACATGTTCGGCTGTGAACAGGCCATCAGCGGTTGTGCCGCCTTCTTCGATGTCGAGATAATCCAGCAGATCATGATGGAACTCATCCGCGCCGCGCAGCGCACACGCCAGATCGTTGCACACCTGGAGCCAGTATTTGCCTTTGGGCTTCTCGGAGTACATCGTGTAAAAGCCAGCGATGGATTTGACTTGGGTCGGGTCCATATCGCAGATTTGCGCGACTTCATCCAGGCCCGCATCATTGATCCAACCGTATTCTTCCTGCGCGATATACAGCAGCGGCATCACGGCTGAACGCCGATCCGGGTATTTATTCAAATACCACTGGATGCGTTCTTCATATTTGGGATTGTTCAGAATACCCATTGTCTCTCGTCCCCGGATTAGCGATCACAATCGCCCAACACAATATCGACGCTGCCGATGATCGCAATCATATCGGCGATAAGATAGCCCTCTGAGATGACCGGGAGGGCGCTGATGTGCATGAAGGACGGCGTCTTGAAGTGGACGCGGCGCGGTTTCTGGCCGCCTGTCCCATGCAAATAACAGCCAATTTCTCCACGCGGGCTTTCCAGTGAGACGTACACCTCTTCGTCCGGCGCATCAAAGCCCTGTGTCCACAGCTTGAAGTGGTGGATCACGGCTTCCATGCTCCCCCCCAACTCGCTGCGGGGCGGCGGCACAAACTTACGATTCTCAGAGCGGAAGAGACCTTTCTTGGGCAACTTCTTCATGGCCTGCTTGAGAATCTTCACGCTCTGGCGCAGTTCCTGCACGCGCACATAGAAGCGATCATACACATCACCATGCTCACCGAGCGGCACTTCAAAATCGTAGGTTTCGTAGCCGCTGTAGGGCATGGCTTTGCGCACATCCCAATTGACGCCGCTGCCGCGTAACACAGCCCCGGTCATGGCCCAGGACAGCGCCACATCCGGATCAATCACGCCGACACCCTGGGTGCGATCCAACCAGATCGGGTTATTGGTGAGGATCGATTCGTAATCGTCAATCTTGGGCTGGAAATATTCGATGAAGGAATTGACCGCCCCGTAAAATTCTGTCGGCAGATCACGCCAGACGCCGCCCGGACGAAAGTAGCTGCCCATCATGCGCTGACCGGAAATCATCTCGAAAATCCGCAGGATGAATTCACGTTCGCGGAAGCAGTAGAGGAAGACGCTCATCGCACCCATATCCAGCGCGTGCGTGCCAAGCCACACCATATGGCTGGCAATGCGTGACAATTCCAAACAGATCACGCGGATGATCTGGGCGCGTTCCGGCACATCGAGCGCGACCAATTTTTCTACCGCCATGCAAAACGCCATGTTGTTAGACATGGGGGAGAGATAATCCATACGATCTGTCAGCGGGACAGCCTTTTCATAGGTCTTGTCCTCGATATTCTTTTCGATCCCTGTATGCAGATAGCCAATATCCGGCAGGCAGGTGACGATTTCTTCGCCATCCAGCTCCAGCAGCAGACGCAAAACGCCGTGTGTGCTGGGATGGTGCGGCCCCATGTTGAGCAGCATGGTTTCGCCTGTCATGGCCCGCTGAGACACGAGGCCGCGCAGTTCTTCCAGGCTGCCTTCCCAGAGAGCTTTAGTGGCAGTGGCAGGGGGTTGAGATGCCATAGGTCCGACTCCTTCGGTCTAATTTGAACTTGCAGCACGCGGCTTGTGCTTGAGAATATCTTCCACGTTGAACGAGAACTGAATCGCCTCTTTACCCATCGGCACATCGCGGCGGGCCGGATGACCGTTCCAATCCTCCGGCAGCAGCAAACGGCGCTGATCGGGATGGCCTTCAAACGTGATGCCCATCACATCATGAATTTCACGCTCAAGCCAGTTGGCCGCCGGATACACCAAGATGATCGTCGGGATCACTGGAGCGTCCTCGGCGGCAAACACCTTGATCCGCAGACGACGGTTGTAGAGCATGGAATAAACGTGATACGACACCCCAAACCGTTCAGGATGTTCGGCTGAGGGGATGTGGGGATGATAATCGACTGAACTGATGTCCGACAGAAAGTTGTACACAAGGCCGGGCGTATTGCGGAGGTGCTGCATGATCTCCAGAATCGCGTTCGGCTGCACAGCAATTGTCAACTCATCGCGGAAGGTCTTGGTAAACACAATCGCCTCCGAGAAGTGATCCTGGAGGTTTTTGAGCGGGTCGAGGGCAGGCGCAATTTGCATCGCGGGTGATCCTTACATGTGGTGGGCCGCCAGCCGAGTCAAGGTTAAAACGGGAAGCGGCCTCTGTGACTCGGACAGACGCCGCTTCTTGTCATCAATGCGGCTTATGACGCCCAATTCTTGATGTGTTCGGTCTTGATCTTCTCATGCAGCGTCAGCACGCCATGAATCAACTGTTCCGGGCGCGGCGGGCAGCCTGCGATATACACATCGACGGGGATAATTTCATCGACGCCCTGCACAACGGCATAGTTGTTATATACGCCGCCGCACGAGGCGCAGTCGCCCATCGCAATCACCCATTTCGGATCGGCCATCTGGTCGTACAGTTGGCGCACGACAGGGGCCATTTTGCGCGTCACCCGTCCGGCCACGATGATCAGATCGGACTGGCGTGGGCTGGCGCGGTTCAGCTCCATCCCAAAGCGCGACATATCATAATCAGAGGCTTGTGTGCTCATCATTTCAATCGCGCAGCAGGCCAGGCCGAAGAGCAGCGGCCACATTGCGCCTGTGCGCCCCCAATTGACAGCCGTTTCGAGCGTCGTGGTAACGATGCCCAGATTGCCGAGCTTGGAACTTACTCCCATTCCAACGCACCTTTCTTCCACTCGTAAATGAAACCAACGACCAGAATCAGCGTGAAGACCCCCATGACAATCAGGCCATACACCGATAGATCACGCATAGCGACGGCCCAGGGCAGAAAGAAAATCACTTCGACATCGAAGATAAT
>Ga0209591_10003091_pt1 | contig 19490 bp, 9 predicted proteins | sample MAT01_FD_187207 | JGI IMG/M metagenome (GOLD analysis project Ga0209591, IMG submission 187207) | Freshwater microbial communities from Lake Fryxell liftoff mats and glacier meltwater in Antarctica - MAT-01 (SPAdes) (version 2) | ecosystem: Environmental > Aquatic > Freshwater > Ice > Liftoff... | reverse complement strand
CTGCACCTTGGTTGAACAGGATAATTTTTTGGTCAGCATCTACGGAAATAATCGCGTCGCCGGCAATTTCTACAATGCCGGCGAAACGCGCTTGAGAGAGTTGCAGCGCGATTTCGGCTTGTTTGCGATCGCTGATGTCGCGGGCGATGGTAGAAATGTATGCGAGTTTGCCGTCTGGTGCTTCGTGGGAGATGATGACTTGGCTGACGGGAATTTCGAGTCCTGATGCTGACACGAAGGCGGTTTCACCGCTCCAAAAGCCTCCGGAAACAGCGGTGGCGATCCCTTCATTCAAAGTGCTGCGGGCTGATACTGCCGTGAATTCTGCAACTTGTCGGTTGGATATATCTGCGTTTTCGTCTATACCCACCATTTTTCTGCCTGCTTTATTGATATAAACGGCGCGTCCTTCGAGGTCGCAGATACCTACAAAATCCGGCGTTGCTTCCAGAATTGCTGCCAGACTTCTGTTAGCGATTTCGGCTTGTTTGCTCTCAGTAATATCCCGCGCGATGCTAACTATACCGCTGATATTTCCTTGCCCGTCCCGGTAAGCGCTTTTTGTCGAAAGAAATGTCCGCAATTTTCCTTGGACTGGCAGCTCTTCTTCAATTGCTTGCGTTGTTCCCGCTGTCATAATTGGGCGATCGGTTTTCCTAATATTTCCCGCAATTTCCGGCGGAAATAACTCGCTGTCATCTCTGCCGATAATGTCGTCTACAGACTTGCCAATTATACTGGCTCCCGCAGCATTAAGCATCAGGTAACGGCCCTGAATATCTTTGACAAATAGGGCTGCTGGCGTACTATTGATGACTGCCATCAACAGGTTGTAGTTTTTTTGAAGCGCCTGCTTTGTTGTTTGAGAGTCGAAAATTTGCTCCTGCAATTGCTCATTGGCGAGTTGCAGTTGGATAGTCCGTTGCTCAACTTGAGTTTCTAACTCTGATTTAGCTTTTCTCAGTCCCAGTTCTGCTCGATAGCGCTTTCGGTCTGCGGTGCAGAGAGTTTTCGCATTCTGCCAAATCAAAACTGTGAAAATAATCACGTTCAATACGCTTAACAGCGATATCCCTACCTCCGGCGTGTAGGCTTGTAACCGCTCTCCAGATAGGATGAAATAACCGACTAAAGGCGGGATAATGATTGCCCGTGGCAACAAGCGCCGCGCCATGATGCCGCCCGCGAGATCGCTCGCTATTACTGCTATCAATCCTCGCTCTGGACTGGCAAATAAAATGCCGAAGCTCAGCAACATAAATGCTGCGGAAGTGTGCAAAGCCATTCCTGTATTATTGCCAATTTGGTAAAATAAAGCTTTGTCGTAGAAATAGCCTATCAAACCCATAAATGCAATTAAAAATGCTGAACAGCTTAAGATTTGAATCCGCAGGTATTTAGGCCGACGTTCTGACAGCAGCAGCAGCGCTGTTCCCAGCAATAAAAAAGCACCAGCAGTATTCGGCGCCATGCGTCCTGGTGTTCCGGGGATTGTCAAGGTGTAACTTTCTTTAAATAGCAGTTGGTCGATGCCTAAGTCTAAATTAAAGCTATATTGAACTAAGGTTAATAGGCTAATTAATATAATTAAAAATGAGGAACCCCAAATTAAATATTTATGATTTTTTTGAGACTTTCTTGCTGTTAATTTGGCGCGCCGGCTCTGTTGGATGAATAGAGAAAACCCGCCCAAAATAAAGCAGACCGCAGTATTGGCTTTCATGGTCACGAGTCCGGGCAGAATGCTTTTTAATATTTGCAGATCGAATATCCAACCCAAAATGACTGTACAGCCGATCGCGATTACTGCAATGCTAGCTTTTTTGGAAAAAGACTGGAGTGCAGCAATTGGGGTTGAGGGCCGCTGTATTTGTGGTGTTTGCTGAAAAAGTTCCACTTTTTCGCTTCCTCAAATTATGTGGTTTTCTACATATCCAAGGTAACAATAAACACAGTGCGTATATTGTAGCCCGCTATACAAAGCTGCTTAAGATATTGTTAAAACTGCTTACCATAAAATACTAATTATTTTATCTAACTTGAGAGAGAGCGTCAATCGATTTTAGATTTTAGATTAAAGAATTGAGGAAAACGACTCCACTGAGGATGTGGGAAATTAGCGTCCGATTCATGGGCAAGACCGAGTGTTTTTACTCAGTTGATCGAGGAGTCATGGTAGCGGATTAGTCGATCGGCAACAATGCCAATAGACATCTCCCATAATTATTGTGGAACAGGCAGGATGCCTGTTCCACAATAATTATCAACAGTCAACAGTCAACAGTCAACTGACAAATTCTGAATTGCTTGCAAAGCTTCTGTTGCTGACTGGTAGCGCTGAGGGAAAGCGTAAAGCACCATTTTGTCTAAAATCTTAGCAAATTGCGGGCTAACTTGTGCGTTTTGCTGCCAGATCAGATTTCCCACATTATCGACTCTAAATTTTTTGGGCTTCATCCCTGTCAAAGCTTGAATGCCGACGATACCCACAGCATAGATGTCGCTGCACAATTTCGGAGAACCGATAGCTTGTTCGGGGGGAATATAATCCTGTTGAGTTCCACCACGGGATTTTGTTTGGCAGGTGTTATTCTGCCAATTACTAATTTCTTTAACTGAGCCAAAATCAATTAAGACTATTTTGCGATCAGATGTGCGTCTGATTAAGTTTTGAGGGTGAAGGTCGCGATGAATGATCTCTTGTTTGTGAACGAAAACCAGCACTTCCAAGATGTCCTGCAATAAAGCAATGACTTGATGTTCTTCCCAAGGTTGACCTTCGATAAGTTCTTCAGATAGAGGTTGCCCTTCGATGAATTGATATACTAAATAAAAATATCCATCTTCTTCAAAGCGAGCTAACAATTCCGGGATGCGATCGTGCTGACCTAAACTATATAAAATCCGCGTTTCTCGATCGAATAAGTAGCTGGTTCTCTCCGATTGGCTTTTCAGGCGCTTGACGAGACACAAAGGGCGATCGGGCAACTGTTCATCTTCAGCGAGATAGGTATCGCTGTAATCTGTACTGACAAAATGTTCGGTGATTCGGTAACGCATCCGCATCAGTTTTTCTAACATCGGATCGGGTGGTGTGGCTTGTTGTCTACCTTGTTGTGAAGCTCTCATGATACAGTCCCAAAGCCTTGCTCCAACTACTTTTTCTTCTTGTCCAATAATTCCCTCTTGTCTCAGTACCTTTGTGAGATATTTCCACAAATTGTAGCCGACGCCACGGCCGAGGAAGTGCACTGAGTACCCGTAGGCGCGGGGATCTTTTTCCTTGATTTCTTGGTATGTCCAAGACTGTAAAACACCGCTAATTATCGCTTGCTGCAACCGAGTCAAGGGTTCCCCAGTTTGTTTTGTCACCAAATTGTCCAGAAGATTGATAGCTTCTTCTATTGTCATAAAAAACACTCCATAAGTTGGAAACTGAGAGTCTAAAGACCTGAGAGGGAAACGCTAAGGGGGACTGAAATCCCCGTCAGTCTTAAAATGCGTAACTTTAATCATCTTTACGATGAACAGTCTTGCAGTATTTGTGGCTAATTGCTTAATACTGACTTAACCTGATCAGCCTGTTTAATGCTAGATTTCTAGAGCAAGGAACTAGCTTCGCATTCCTTGGTAGATCTTTAAAATCTTACCGTTGAGGTATAAATTTTTACTTGCGAATCATTAGTACAGATTCCGATCGGACTATTGAAAACCACTATGTTTAAGTTATACATGATTTGACTTAACTTTGATAGTTGGTCTATTTATTGAAATCTATCTTTACAAATATGACTTTTATGACTTTTATGACTTTAAAGTTATGACTTTTATGAATTGACCTTATCAGCAGTTCCTGCGACCATATCAATTAATTAAGTTTAAAGATGTGATACAACTCATATCCAACATCTTGAGCAACGCCCGTGGGGTGTTTCACCCCACGGTAAAGAAAACTCGATTAAGCAAGGACTAAATGCTGTTTCGCCAAAGCTGGAATAGCACACTTTTAATAACAGAAAGTCCGAGACTCATAACATCACATCAGGAAGGAGATTTCAGTCATGGCAATTATCTTTGCACCCAATAACAATGACACTTTACTCACAGGAACTGCGAACGATGACACGATATACGGAGCGGCAGGAAAGGATACTCTCGTCGGCCTTTTAGGTGACGACTTGCTTCAGGGCGCTGGGGGCAACAACTCCCTCATCGGGGGACTTGGCGATGATACTCTGTTTGACGGGATCGGTAATTCAACTCTCAGGGGCGGTGAAGGCAATGATACGGTTGGCAGCTTTGGCGGTAATGATCTCTTGGTTGGCGACGCGGGAGACGATACTATCTACACCCTTGAAACTCTGGTCGGTGCGAACAAATCTGCTACCCTTCTAGGCGGATTGGGCAACGATCTACTATTTGGCGGATTGGGCAACGATTTGATTGACGGCGGAGACGGTTTTGACATAGTTTCCTATGTGGAAGCGAGAAGTCCAGTGGTGGTCAATCTAACAACAGGGATAGCTACGGGAGATGGAACGGACAGTCTCATCGGTATTGAAGCTATTGAAGGCGGCAGTGGTAATGATTCTCTGACAGGGAATACTAGCGTTAATTTCATATTGGGCTGGCGTGGCAATGATTTCCTGTGGGGATTGGATGGTACTGACTTCTTGTTTGGTGGTGATGGCAATGACACCGTGAATGGCGGGGCGGGCACTGATTTTATAGGCGGGGGTGCTGGCGACAATTCCTTAAATGGGGGGTTGGGCGATGATTTTGTAGTCGGGGGAGATGGCAATAATACCCTTGTTGGTGGTGGCGGTGCTGACTTCTTGCTTGGAGGGGCGGGCAATGATTTTTATCAGTTGGATGGTACGACGGCTCAAGGTAGCTTCATTTCAGATCTTGGTGGCATAAATTCCCTCAGCCTTCCCGGAGTAACGCTTTCACTCACTTTGGCTCCTGGAACGACAGGCTTGGGACGAGATGGAACCACTTTGGTGATTGACTTGAACAAAGATGGCGTGCTGAATACTGAAGATGTGCAGATTTTCGACTTTTTTGCTACGCCGACTGGGACTACTCCTGGTTCTGGCGTTATCCAAACAGTGGGAAATTTCAGTAGTACGCAAATTTTCAATAGTTTTGCTGTCTCGCCTCCAACTCCTACGCCGACATCGTTACCTCCTAAACCGACACCTCCTACACCACCGACGCCAACGTCTGTGCCAACGCCTCGGCCTCCAACTCCGACTCCAATTCCAACTCCAACTCTGGTAACACCAACACCAACACCAACTCTGGTAACACCAACGCCCACTCCAACTCTGGTAACACCAACACCAACTCCAACTCCACCAAAACCAATTCCAATTCCAATTCCAACTCCAACTCCAACTCCAACTCCTGGTGGCATCACCGTCAGCCCAACAACCGGGTTAAAAACCACAGAATCAGGCGACACTGACTCATTTACGGTCAAACTAAATAGCCAACCAACCGCCAATGTCACCATCGGTTTAAGTAGTTCCAATACAGTAGAAGGAACTATTTCCCCAACCTCTCTCACCTTCACTCCTAGCGATTGGAATCAAACCCAAAAAGTCACAGTAAAAGGTGTTGATGACAAGATAGTAGATGGGGATAAAAAATACACAATTGTCACTGCACCTGCTGTCAGTACCGATCCAAAATACAACAACCTCAATGCAGAGGATGTCAGCGTCACCAACGCCGAAACTAACCGCCCACCAAAACTCAACAAAACCCTAGAGACAACTCCGTGGCACTTCAGGAATCTGAGAGTCAAAAAGTCGTCATCTAAATTTGAGTATCAGGTTCCTGAAAAGGCATTTATAGACCCCGATGCTGGTGACAAAATCACTTATTCAGCAGCTTTAGAAAACGGTCAACCTTTACCGAGTTGGCTGACTTTCAATCCCAATACCCGTACTTTTATCGGTGATAATAATCAAGCAAGATCTCTGGATATTAAGTTGACCGCAACTGACAATTCCGGTGCAAGTGCTAGCGATTCCATCCTGTTAATAGTCACTAAAAAGGGTGTGGTAATTGATGGTTATATTGAGGGTGCGACTATCTTCTTTGATGCCAACAAAAATGGAGTCAAAGATGCTAACGAACCTTTCTCAACGACTGATGCTAAAGGGGAATACGAACTCGATATCCCGGACAGTTTTGATACGAACCAAAATGGCAATTTCGATCCAGAAGAAGGCAATTTAGTTGCTTTTGGTGGGACGGATACTTCGACAGGCTTGCCACTAACAACTCCTGTTTCAGCACCGATAGATTCCAGTGTTGTCACGCTATTAACTACTTTAGTTACTGATTTGACGGCTGGCGGAATGTCGCAGACTGAAGCGGAATCGAAAGTTAAATCTACTCTGTCTATTCCTGCGGGAGTTGATTTACTTGACTTAGATCCGATCGCATCTACGGCCAAAAATGAGCCTGGTGGTGTCGAAACTCTAGTCGCCATGACAAAAGTCCAAAACGTCGTCACCCAAACCACGAGCCTGATTGACGGTGCATCTACGGCGGATAATGCTGCAATTACCAAAGCTGTTGTCGCAGCAATTAACAGTAAAATTAAATCCGGCGGTTCCCTGGATTTGAACAATGCGACACAGGTAGAAGGCATCATCCAGCAATCTATTGCTAACGTCAAACAAGTTGATAGCAATCTCGACACTGAAAAACTTTCCAAAATTTCCTCGCAATCAGCGAAGGTTATGGTTGAGGCTAATCAGCAGATAGATCAGGTGAAATCTAACTTTTCACCTGAGTCTATTGCTTCGGAAATTGCCAAAGTTCAAAAGGTGGCTTTAGGTGAAAGTGCGATCGCCCTGGAAAAAGCCGCTGTTGCAGTTATCATAGGCGATGTTAACCCTTCCACAACTACACTTGTCGGTTTTGAGGGCAAAAATCTGGTCGGTACTGATGATAACGATACTTTACTAGGTGGTATTGGTAATGATTTCATCAACGGCCGAAAAGGCAGTGATTCCCTCGATGGTGGTGCCAGCGATGACAGCATATACGGTGGCCGCGGACTCGATACGCTGACAGGTAGCAGTGGCAATGATATCCTATTCGGAGGCCGTGGTGCTGACAGTTTGGATGGCGGTATCGGCAATGACAGCTTGTACGGCGGCAAGGGAGATGATACTTTGCTTGGTGGTTTGGGTGATGATTTCCTGAGTGGCGAAAATGGCAATGATTTTCTGACAGGAGGTGCTGGGGGCGATCGCTTTTTGTTAAATTCAGGTGGCGGTTCGGATACAATCCTGGATTTTGAGGTTGGTATCGATAAATTTGCCCTGGGTAATGGTTTGAGTTTCGGACAGTTAGAAATTAGTCAAACTGTGGCTGGAACGTTGTTGAAAGTTACATCAACTGGTCAACTTTTGGCAACGGTGACTGGGTTGGGTAGTTCGATTACTGCATCGGATTTCGTGTTACTGTAGAACTTCTGTAGGTTAGGTTGAGGCACGAAACCCAACATCCAATTAATGAGTGTTGGGTTTCGTTCCACGGGCACAACCTACTACTCGCAACTAGGATTTTTTATGGATGATTTAACCGCAGAGGGCGCAGAGAGCGCAGAGAAGGAGAAGAGAGAGATGAATAATTGAGTATCTCAATTAGCACATCGCAAATTTGATTCTATCCAATTTAACCAAAATCTTTAGAGGTGTATCATGCCAAACTCAATATTTAAAGTTAATGAATACGATCCAAAAATCTACGTCACGAATATCACCACCGGAGACTTTAACGGTGACGGCAAGCCTGATGTAGCCACTATGGATAGTTCATCAAACAACATTAGCATTTTCTTTGGAGATGGTAAAGGCAGCTTTAGTTCAGGCCCAAAAACTAATTTAGGAGTAGTCCCTTACGATTTTTTAGTAGGAGAATTCAATGGTGACAGCAACCTGGATTTAGGTCTTAATAACTATGGTTCTAAAAACTTTTCTGTCTTGTTAGGAGATGGAAAAGGCAACTTTAGTTTAGCCAACAGCTTGACTATTAGTTCTACGACTTACACTAATTGGGAAGATTTTAATGGAGATAAAAAGTTTGACTTAGTTACTCTTAACTCTACCTCTAACAACATATCCATACTCTTGGGAGATGGCAAGGGTGGCTTTGGAACACCCACTAATTTTAGTGTGGGAACATATCCAAATACAATGGTTATGAAAGACTTTGACGGCGATAGCAAGCTCGATTTAGCAATTACGAACCAGAAATCTAATAATATTTCCATACTGTTGGGAGATGGCAAAGGCAGTTTTGGCAAAGCCACGAACTTTGAGGTAGGAAAATCCCCCAGTTTTATAGATGCGGGAGACGTGAACAACGACGGCAAGCTTGACTTAGTAACTAGCAATCAGGAATCTAACAGTATTTCTATTTTATTGGGAGATGGCAAGGGTGGCTTTGGTTCTACCACCAGTGCTTATGGAGGAGTCAGCCCTTCTTCAGTTCGCATCGCAGACTTTAATGCGGATAAAAAACTTGATTTAGTAGTTTCTAATATCAATTCAAGCATCATTTTGTGGGGAGATGGTACGGGTAGCTTCAACACTTATGATGATATTCCCTACACTGGTATAAACTCTACCAGAATAGAGCTTAACGTAGTAGACCTTAATGCAGATAACAAAGCTGATATAGTTGGCACCAACCTTGGTAAGATCAGGATTTTACTCAAGGATGATGACACACCAGTCACGCCAACTCCAACTCCAACTCCAACCCCAACCCCAACTCCGACACCTATACCAACTCCAACTCCGACACCAACTCCAACACCGATACTAACTCCAACTCCGACACCAACTCCGACACCGACACCAATACCGATAATTGCAACTCCAGGGATTATTATTAATCCGACATCAGGATTAGTCACTACAGAAACAGGTGGTACAGACAAATTCACCATCAAACTCAACAGCCAACCGACTGCTGATGTGAAAATTGATTTGAGTAGCAATAATCCGGCAGAAGGAGTAGTTTCATCGCAAACTGTGACTTTCAATTCTGCTAATTGGAATCAAACGCAGACAGTAACGATAACAGGTGTTAATGACCGTGTAGCTGATGGGAATAAAACTTACACTATTGTTACCGCACCTGCTGTCAGCACCGATCGCAATTACTCTGGATTAAACGCAGCCGATGTCACCGTTACCAATAACGATAACGGGTCATCAATTACTACTGACTCTTCCGTCAAAACAGAGGAAGATCTGATCCTAGAAGCCCTCGCATTCTCTGCCTTTTCCAATGCGATCCTAATCAATTACTTATTCTACAATATATCCTATATTGGTGGTAATTTAACATTAGGTGCTCTCGGTTCAGCTATTGACGGTTACATTTCCGGCGCAACAGTCTTTTTAGATGCCAACAAAAATGGCATCAAAGATGCCGACGAACCATCAACTACTACTGACTCTAATGGTAAATATAATCTCCCGATTCCCTTGGTGGCTTTCGACAAAAATAAAAATGGGCAAATTGACCCAGAAGAAGGCAATTTAGTTGTTTTTGGTGGGACGGATACTGCGACAGGTTTACCTCTCGAAACTCCTCTTTCTGCACCTGGTGATGCCACAGTTGTTACTCCATTAACCAGTTTGGTAACTGATTTGATGGCTGGGGGAATGACGCAGACTGAAGCTGAGTCAAAGGTTAAATCTTCTCTGTCTATTCCGGCGGGAGTTGATTTGCTGGACTTAGATCCGATCGCCTCTACAGCCAAAAATGAGCCTGGTGGTGTCGAAACCTTAGTCGCCATGACAAAAGTTCAAAATATCATTATCCAAACCACCAGCTTAATAGACGGGGCATCTGGGGCGGATAATACTCTAATTACCAAGGCTGTTGTCGCAGCAATTAACAGTAAAATCAAATCCGACGGTTTCCTGGATTTGAACAATACGGTACAGGTAGAAAACCTTCTCCAGAAATCTTTTGCCAAAGCGAAGGAAATTGATAGCAATCTCGACACTGAAAAACTTTCCAAAATTGCCTCGCAAGCAGCGAAGGTTATGGTTGAGGCTAATCAGCAAATAGATCAGGTGAAATCTAACTTTTCACCTGAGTCTATTGCCTCGGAAATTGCGAAAGTTCAAAAGGTGGCTTTAGGTGAAAGTGCGATCGCACTCAAAGAAGCCGCTGCGGGCACAAAACCAATCGCACAGGTAGTTTCGGAAAATACTGGCGAATCTTTAACTGCCAAAATTAAAGCAAATCCAGCACCTAATCAACCTGCTGTTCCGATTGTCGAAGGCGATATTATTGAAGTTGGCAATACTTCTCCTGGAATTCTCGGTGATGAGGGCCAAAATTTTGTCGGTACTGATGATAATGATATTTTCCTAGGCGGTAGTGGCAATGATTTCATCAACGGCCGAAAAGGCAGTGATTCCCTTGATGGTGGCGCTGGTAATGACAGCATATACGGTGGCCGAGGACTCGATACGCTGACAGGTAGCAGTGGCGATGACATCCTATTCGGAGGCCGTGGTGCTGACAGTTTGGACGGCGGTATCGGCAATGATAGTTTGTATGGTGGTAAGGGAGATGATACTTTGCTTGGGGGTTTGGGTGATGATTTCCTGAGTGGCGAAAATGGCAATGATTTTCTGACTGGAGGTGCTGGGAGCGATCGCTTTTTGTTGAGTCTAGGTGGCGGTTCGGATACAATCCTTGATTTTGCAGCAGGTACAGATAAATTTGCCCTGGGTAATGGTTTGAGTTTCCAGCAGTTAGAAATTAGTCAAACTGTGGGAGGGACGTTGTTGAAAGTTACATCAACTGGTCAACTTTTGGCAACGGTGACTGGGTTGGGTAGTTCGATTACTGACTCTGATTTTGTGTTGCTTTAGACCCTAATCTAGTTGATGGGCGGGGGCGGGTTTATATAGATTGTTGGTCATCCTTATATATGGTTGATCATAGGTGTCAACTTAAGGTCAAACCTACTCATAGACCGCTGTCTGGCGATTAGGCCCAGATCCCCCCTAGCCCCCCTTAAGAAGGGGGGGACAAGAATCTTCTCAAAGTCCCCCTTCTTAAGGGGGATTTAGGGGGATCGGGCCTCGGATAGAAGCGAGATTTATCAACGGTTATAGGCTTAAGTTGACACCAATGATGGTTGATGAACCCGCCCCTACGAACGAAATGTACATTTCAATTGTAATTTGAATTCATCGATCTTTGAAAAGCTATGTTCGCTTCGTCCAATCCCCAATTCCCAACTACTTAATCTTATTTACATAGCCCCACAAACTGTAATCCCGACTCAGCCAACCCCGGAAAAATGCCATCTGACTCGGATCTTCTTGCACCCGTTTATAACGATAAATAATCCGTTCATTAATCATTTGCAGCGCCGTATTTCTGTTATTAGCACTTTTCAGCGCTTCCTTGGTGCGGGAATCAAAAACCCCCGTTTGTGGCAATCCTAATGCTTGCTGAAGAAACGTAATCGAGTTGTTAATTCCAAAGTTAACAGCCGTGTCAAACATGACGATCGCCAAAGTTGGGTGCATCGTCCCCGAAAGACTCGAATCCCAGTAATATTTATAAATTTCTAGGAGCTCTGCTTCCGACATCTGCGTTACATCTAGGGGTGGAAGCCCGCGACTGTATCGGTAAGCGTTATATTCGGTTTGCAGAATCCCTTTATAAGTTCTGCCGCCCTTATCCGCCGGATGATTGCTGAATCCGCCCTCAAAATATAGAGTAAAATAAAGCGCTGTTTGAAATAATTTCTGCCGAAAGTTCCCTGTCTGCTGCTGTGCCAAAGTCTTTTGGGCAAATGGCAAGGGGATTGCTAAGCTTAACAAAAGTAAGCCCAGCAGGAGGTTTGGTTTCCACTTGATTTTAAGTTGGCGCTTTTCTCGTTGCTTGTCGCTCATAAATTCTCTGTCCGATCGCCCGTAGTTCCGCTAAAACTGCTACTCTGCCAAATAATATAGATTCAACCCTTAACTTGATAGCACAGATAGGCCGCCCAATGAATCCCGATTTCCAAAACCAGTCTGAAACACCCAAATTAGAAAATGCCGCATCGCTGACAGTCGTTGCAGAAAAGTATTACTCTGTTGGCAATTTAGCCTCCGCGATCGCCACTTGCCGTCAAGCACTGGAATTGCAACCGGATTGGGCCCCAGCTTACGTGACAATGGGCAACGTGCACCAAGCAAATGGGCAACTTGATGAGGCGATGCGGCTGTATTCTGAGGCGATCGCCCTGAATCCCGACTTTGCTGAGGCTTATGCTAATTTGGGCAGTATGCTCTACAAACAAGGGCTGTTGGTGGAGGCGATTGTCAATTACGAAAAGGCGATCGTCCTCAAACCCGATTTAGCCGCAGCTTACTGGAATTTGGCTCTAGCACTGAAGCAGCAAGGGCAATTTGATGCAGCCCTCTCCTACGAGCAAAAAGCTCTCGAACTCAATCCCCATCTGGCTGAGGTGGATTTTAACCTAGATTTGGGAGACAAATTAGCACGGCTGGGTAAGCTCGATGAGGCTGTGATTGCTTGGCAACGGGCGATCGACCTCAAGCCAGATTTACCAGAAGCACATTGTCAAATAGGCATAGTTTTGCGCTATCAAGGCAAATTTAAACAAGCAATTCCCCACCTAGAAAAAGCCCTGGAAATTAAACCAGATTTTATTCCCGCCCACCAACATTTGTGCGGCATTCTTAGGGATACCAGCGATTTAGCTTTGGCGCGGCAAGCTGTTCACAAATACAGCCAAATGTGCGGCGAAACAGATCCAATTATGACCGCGATTTACTTCATCAGCACCTATCAAGTGTCAGGATTGAATCAAATTGCTAAAGATAGATTTTTAGAACTAGAATCTTACTTACATAAAAACTTAGACACAGTTCAATCCGTTGAAATTAGATCGCTCTATGCAAACTTTTTATTTAGTACACCATATTTGCGAGATGACTTAACTGCCAACTCTCAACTGTACAGAAAAATTTCTCAAAAATATATCGACCAATGTATCAAACCTAATTTTCCGCAAGTCACTCATTACAGTTTAAAATCAAATGCCACAGCAGGCAAATTGAAAATCGGCTTTTTGTCCAATCATTTCAGTCGCCATTCTGTAGGTTGGTGCAGTGCTGACATCATTCGCGAATTGTCCGAAATTACACCGAATTTGCACTTATACGCCTCCGAAAGAATTGCGAATGACGACATGACTCAGAAATTTGCGACTTTTGGTAAACTAACCTTACCCAAGACTTTTCCGAACGGACTGCCAAATTCCCCAGAAATCATCGATCAAATTCAAAGTGATGAATTAGACGTTTTAGTAGATTTAGATTCTCTCAGTGTGCCAATTCACGCTGACATTCTCTACTGCAAGCCCGCGCGAGTTTGTGTTTCCTGGTTGGGATTTGACGCTGCTTACATATCACCAGAAAATTACTTTCTTTCAGATTGGCACTCCCACCCAACAGGTAGGGAAAAATATTATGATGAGCAGTTAATTAGGATGCCTGACTCCTTTGTGGCAGTGTCAGGTTTTCAGAGGTATGGAGTCGATCCGGTTGCTTTGAGAAAGTCGAATCGGATTGGTTTAGATCAGATAGTTTACCTGTGCGTTGCACCCGGTAGAAAATTTAATTACGATTTGGTCAAAGCACAAGTCGCTATTCTCAAGCAAGTGCCAAATAGTGTGTTAATTCACAAAGCTTTAGGCGATGCTGCGGTGTTTCAAGCTGCTTATCACCAGGTTTGTGAAGCTGAGGGAGTCGGTCGGCACCGGATTAAGTTTTTGCCTAGAGTTGCTACCGAAGAAGAACACAGAATTGTGTATTTGTTGGCCGATGTTTTGTTGGATTCTTATCCTTATAATGGTGGCACTCACACCCTAGAGGCTTTGTGGTTTGATTTGCCTGTGGTGACGAGAATTGGAGAGCAATTTTTGTCAAGAATGGGTTATTCGCTTTTGCAGACTTTGGGAATTACAACGGGTTTGGCTTGGTCTTGGGAAGAATATGTGGAATTTGGTGTAAAATTGGGTAAAGATAGTGAATTGCGAAACGAGGTTAAAGCACAGTTAGTTGATTCTAAAAAAGCCGGAAATTTGTCGCCGCTGTGGAACCCGAAAAAGTTTGCTGGAGATATGTACGCAGTGTTTGAAAAACTGTGTAGAATAGAAAACAGTTAGTGGTAAAATTCTATGGTATCAGTCAAACAAAAAATCTGGCCTTCAGATTTACTCAGCGACGAACCAGAATTGGAAAGCAACCTGCATCTCGAACAAATTATCCTGCTGCTGACTTGCCTGAAATGGTTATGGCAAGACAGAAACGATTTTTTTGCAGCCGGAAATATGAGTATTTATTACGATCTGGAGAAACTCAGACACCGCAAGTTTCGTGGACCAGATTTTTTTGTAGTTCTGAATACGGAACGCAAAGATCGCAACAGTTGGATGGTTTGGGAGGAAAATTATCAATATCCTAATTTGATTGTAGAAATTCTTTCGCCAAAGACGGCGAGGGTAGATAGAGGGTTTAAAAAAATCCTGTATCAAAATACTTTTAAAACTCAGGAATACTTTTGGTTCGATCCTAAAAGTTTGGAGTTTCAGGGATTTAAGCTGACAGATGGAGAATATGCAAAAATTGAGGCTTCTCTAGATGGATGGTTTTGGAGTGAAGAGTTAAAATTGTATTTGGGATTGAGAGAAAGAAAGTTGCGATATTTTACTCCTGATGGTGTATTAGTTCCTAATTTTGAGGAGGAAACTGCTAGACAACAACGGGAGATTTCAGTGATTCAGCAAAGAGTCGAATTAGAATCCCAGCGGGCGGAATTAGAATCTCAGCGGGCGGAATTAGAATCTCAGCGGGCGGAATTGGAATCTCAGCGGGCCCAAAGATTTGCAGATCAATTGAGAGCTCTGGGAATTAACCCAGAAGAATTATAATTGAATGACTTTAACTTTACCGACTATTAAGTTTTTGAAACAGCCGACTTCCCAAGAGTGGCTGGAACAGGCGATCGCCAATTTAGATACAATCTTATTAGATCATTCTCACTGCGAGCGAAAGGCGGCGGGAGTAGCATTGAATTTAATGTTTCGCTACCCTGCTCATACTAAACTGGTGAGGATGCTAACTGCGATCGCCCGCGAAGAGTTAGAGCATTTCGAGCAAGTCAATCAGCGGTTAGAACAGCGCAACATTGCTTTGGGGCCATTGGGGGCTCCTCCCTACGCTGCCGGTTTGTCCAGCCAAATTCGGAAACAAGAACCGGATAGACTGTTGGATTCTTTGCTGGTTTCTGGTTTAATCGAAGCGCGGAGTCACGAACGCTTGGGACTGCTGGCTGCTGGTTGTGCCGATCGAGAATTAGCTAAATTTTACCACAGTTTGATGGCTTCAGAAGCGCGCCATTATGGTGTATATTGGATTTTGGCAACAACTTATTTCGATCGGGATCTTGTGATGCAGAGATTAGAGCAATTATCAGTAGTAGAGAGCGAGTTGCTGGCAATTCTTCATCCAGAACCGAGAGTTCATAGTTAAATTGAGGGTGTATTAAGGCACTGTAAAACACAAAGTCAGTGCAACTTTACAGTTAGTAAGGTGACATACAAATATGAGTTACGAAAACCAATGAAAACCCAATATCAAGATTTTTTAATTCGTTCGTGGGAAACGCGCGATCGGGCTGATGCCTTTCATGTAATTCGGGATGTTTTATTAGAGTACGGTTTAAGATCTGAGCCTTTCGCTGCCGATCGAGATGTTTATGACGTAGAAATATATTATCATGCCAAGGGTGGAGAATTTTGGGTAGTGGAACGGGAAGGAGAAATAGTCGGTACGGCTGCTTACTATCCGATTGAACGCGGAAATAATGCTGTGGAAATTCGCAAAATGTATATCTTGCCAAAGGCAAGGAAACAAGGTTTAGGAAAATTTTTACTGCAAGAATTGGAAAGTAAAATTGCAACTCGTGGCTTTGATGAAATCTGGCTAGAAACTGCTAGCGTGCTCAAGGAAGCTGTGAAAATGTACGAAAATAACGGATATAAACCGACAACTGGTGTTGAGACGCAAAGGTGCGATCGCGTTTACATAAAAGTTTTGAATTGTAAGTGTTAATTTCGTTTTAAATCAATTATAATGGAGCTAAAATTATTAATAAATCTTTGCCATGAAGTTTATCAACCCCAAAACTGATTTTGCATTCAAAAAGATTTTTGGTTCAGAGCAAAGTCAAGACATTCTGATCAGTTTTTTGAATGCTTTGCTCTATAATGGCGATCGCACCATCAAGCACCTGGAAATTCTCAATCCCTATCTAGCACCGCGCATTCGAGGAATTAAAGATACCTACCTAGATGTCAAAGCCACCCTCGACAGTGACAAAACTGTAATTATTGAAATGCAGGTATTAAATATAGAAAGCTTTGAAAAGCGCATTTTATACAACGCTGCTAAAGCCTACTCGATTCAACTCGAAGCACGGGAAGACTATACCATGCTGAATCCTGTAATTGCGCTGACAATTACGGATTTTGAAATGTTCCCCAATTTGGATAAAGTTATTTCCAGTTTTATTTTGAAAGAAAGAGAATTTCTAATTGATTATCCAATTTATGATATCGAGTTAGTATTTGCCGAACTACCGAAATTCAAAAAAGAGTTACATCAATTAGAAAGCATAGCAGATAAATGGCTTTACTTTCTGAAAAGTGCCAGAATTTTGCAGGAAATCCCGGAAAACATGGGTGATGTCCCCGAAATTCAGCAAGCTTTTGAAATCGCTAATCGCTCTAATTTAAACCGAGAAGAATTGGAAGATTTAGACAACAGAGAAATTTACATTCATGACCAACGTAATGTCATCAAAAAAGCTTTAAATCAGGGAATACAACAAGGGCTAGAACAAGGAAAAATTGAGGCTAAAATTGAAATTGCCAAACAAATGCTCGATCGATTTGATGACTCAACCATCAGTCAAATCACGCAACTTAGTCTGGAAGAAATACAAAGTTTGAGGACGAAAAACTCAGCTTAACCAAATAAATTTTTTGTTGACAGCACTTATAGCCCGCTGCTTCAAAAGTTTTTGAGTTACACATTCCTGGACGCACAGGGGTCAAAAACCCGGTTTCTGCGTCAATATTTATCTAAAAAGCGACGATTGTTGGAAGAAACCGGGTTTTTTGGCCTTAGTCCTATTAAAATCAAGGAAGAAGGAAGAAGTCAACCCCACCTGCCCCCTCCAAGGCGGGAAATTCAGGAAGAAGGAAAAGAGATTAATTTCTTTGTTGTTGTTGAGGAATCTCGATCGCAAATTCGCAACCCTCTCCCAATACAGAATTGCACGAAAGCTGGCCGCCGTGTTTTTCGGTGATAATTGACAGCGAAATTGCTAAACCCAAACCAGTTCCCTTACCAACAGCTTTAGTCGTGAAAAATGGATCGAACAACCGCTTTTTAATATCTTCGGTGATACCAGGGCCGCTATCGATAATCCGAATCGCAACGCAGTTATTGTCTGTTACTTCCGTGCGAATCTTAATTTCTAGATTTTGGGCTGTATTTGCAGAATTTCCAGGGGTGCGAGGGGAGTTTCCCACGTTCATTTCTAATGCGTCGATCGCATTACTCAACAAATTCATAAATACTTGATTTAATTGACCGGGATAACACTGGATTTCCGGTAAATTACCGTATTCTTTGATAACATTAATAGCAGGGCGATCTGATTTATTTTTGAGGCGGTTTTGCAAAATCATTAGTGTACTTTCAATGCCTTCGTGAATGTCCACTTTTTTCATTTCCGCTTCGTCAAGTCTGGAAAAAGTACGCAAACTCAAAACTATATCCCGAATGCGATCTGCTCCTACTTTCATTGATGAGATCATTTTCGGTAAATCTTCAACAATATAATCAAGTTCTACGGCTTCTATTTTGTGTAAAATTGCTGCGGTAGGCTGAGGGTATTCGTGCTGGTAAAGTTGCACCAGTTTCAGCAAGTTTTGAGTGTATTCGTTGGTGTAAGTAAGATTGCCGTAGATAAAATTAACTGGGTTGTTAATTTCGTGGGCGACACCTGCTACTAACTGTCCCAAACTGGACATTTTTTCACTTTGAATTAACTGAGATTGGGTGCGTTGAAGTTGGCGCAAAGTTTCTTCTAGTTGTTGAGTTTGAGCTTGAGCTAATTTTGCAGCAGTACGAGTTTGGGTGTAAAGTTCGGCATGATCGATCGCGATCGCAATTTGAGCAGCTACTCCTTGCATCAGTTCCAGTTCAGAATCGTTCCAATTTCGCATTTCCCCAGCTTGATAGCAGCCAATCGCCCCAATTTCGCCGGAAGTAGTTTTAATTGGCAGTACCAGCATGGAAATAACTCCAAATGTCTGATGAATTTCGCCTATTTCTACATTTTTTAAATTGCTAATATTATTGATTTGTAAAATTTTCATGTGCCCAATATGCTGTGCTATGATACTAGATTGCTCTTCTACAGAATAGGAACCCAAAAAACTTAGTAGTGCCGGATTCTTGGCTTCGCAAGTTACTTCCCAAACGGCCGAATTGCTCTGAGGTCGATACCAAGCAAAAATACACCAATCTAGCTGCATCAGATGGCGGATTTCTGCTACGGAAGTTTCTAGGATTGTGTCTAATTCTAAAGAATTGCGAATTTGGCTGGCAATTTGGTTGAGCAGTTGTTCTCGTCTAGCTTGCTGTCTAAGTGCTTGTTCCGATCGCACTAAAATTTCTTCTGCAAATTTGCGATCGCTCAAATCTTGGACTACTGCTTGGATCATTGTTTCATTTCCAAATTGGATGATTGTCAGCACGACTTCTGCCGGAAAATCCGTACCGTCTAAGCGCTGGTGCAGCCAATCAAAACGGTTATGACCGCGTTCAAAGGCGATCGCAATCATTTCGTTAGCCTGAGTCAAAGATTCTTTGCCACTGGGTTGGAAAAGCGGCGAAAATTCGCCTGGATTTTTGCCAACAAACTGCTCTTTGCTAGTACCTCCAAATAGTTCTATGGTGGCGTTGTTGACATTGCGAATACCATTTTCATCTAACATTAAAACAGCCAAACTGGTTAATTCGTAAAGCAATCTAAATTTAGCCTCCGACTGCTGTAATGCCGCTTCTGTTTGTTTGCGATCGGTAATGTCGGCGAGCATCGCCAAAACGCCGATATAGCGTCCCTGTTTGTCTGACATGGGATTGCTAGAAACGATCGCCCACAAAGCGCTCCCGTCTCGGCGGCGGAACTTAAAATCGTGCTGTTCGCGCATTCCTTGACGGCGGCGCTCTACATTGGCTTCAGCGATAGCAATACCTTCTTCATCCATGAAAGCAAATAGCGGCTTGCCCGTGATTTCATCCGTCGTGCAGCCGAGCATATCGGCCATT
>Ga0209591_10003088_pt1 | contig 19493 bp, 15 predicted proteins | sample MAT01_FD_187207 | JGI IMG/M metagenome (GOLD analysis project Ga0209591, IMG submission 187207) | Freshwater microbial communities from Lake Fryxell liftoff mats and glacier meltwater in Antarctica - MAT-01 (SPAdes) (version 2) | ecosystem: Environmental > Aquatic > Freshwater > Ice > Liftoff... | reverse complement strand
GGTTGAAGACTTGATTAAGACGGCGGTTGAAACCGCGTCTACACAAACAAAACCCGCCTGCGCGGGTTGAAGACTTGATTAAACCCAATCTTCTTGATCGTTTTTTAGTCGGCGATAAACCTCACCTTTGGCATGAATTTTACGGGTTTGTTCGTAAAGAGTTTCTTCGGTATAATTCCATTGTTCCAGTGCTTGTTTTAAGTCTCTTTGGATGTCTCTAGCGCCGGGAAATCCTCGGTAGCGAATGATTAATCTTGCTAATTCTGATAAATTGTGATCGTTTGGTTCTTTTCCTAAGAAACTATCGACGGTGGCTCGATCGCGTTTGTATTGCGGGTGCTGTTGGTCTTGATTTTTGGCTTCTAAATTCATAGTCTTTTTCCTGGTAAATATGCTTTAATTTTGTTGAAATAATCTTGTTTTATAATTTTTATTATAACTAAATATCTTGTAGGGTGTGCACTGCACACCAGTTGACTTAGACACTCACCGCGCCGGCACCTGTTGACTTTTTCGTGCAATGCGCACCCTACAAGATTAGCCGGTGCGCAATGCGCACCCTACAACTACTTGGCTAATTCTGGCTGTAATTTTAAAGCTTTTTCTTGATATATTAAACCTTCATTAATTCGCCCTTGCTGTTCTAATACTTTGCCTAAGTTCCAGTAAGCGGCGGCTAAGTCTGGCTGCTGGGCGATCGCCTTTTGGTAGTAAGTTATTGCCTCGTCTAGCAAGCCTTGTTTGTAACACATACTGCCTAGATTAACATAGGCTGCGACTAATTTTGGGTCGAATTCGATCGCCTTTGAGTAGGCGCGCGCCGCCGCTTCTATTTTGCCTTGGGCTTGCAGGATATTGCCTAGAGTTTTGTAGGCTGGGGCGAAATTGGGTTGATGGCGCAGTGTTTGGTAGCAGCAGGCGATCGCCTCTACATATTTCTGTTGGGCATAATAAACTTCTGCTATTTTATTGCGTGCAACAGCCGCATCCGGTTTGAGTGCTAATATTTGTTGGTATTGGGCGATCGCCTCCTCAAATTTTCCAGATTTCTGCAGGTTCTCGCCCGCTGACAAATACTGCTGTGTTAACTCGGAATTTGCGGTCATAAATTTTCCGATCTTCAACCTGCTGGGACGAAAGTTTGATTCTTAAGCAATTTAAATCGCCTAGTTTTGAACAATCCCCAACCAAATCAAAGATTTTGGTTGAAGATTGTTCAAAGAAAGAATACAAAAATCAAGGAGACAGTCGCCAAACCTTAATCGTGTCGTCATAACTGCCGCTGATCAGGGTTTTGTCTTGAGGGTTAAAAGCCAATTCCACCCAAGTCGAATGACCTTTGAGCGTACCCTGTTCCCCGCCATCCATCGCCCACAGCTTGATAGTACCGCTCAAATCGCCGCTGGCTAGCGTCTCGCTGTCGGGACTGAAAGCTAAAGACTGAATGCGATCGGCATGACGGGTAAAAGTCACTGTGGCCGGTTCGGGGCCGTGATTCGTGGCGACATCCCAAATCCTCACCGTGTTGTCCCAACCGCCGCTGCCCAAAATATTACCATCCGGGCTGACGGTAAGAGCCGAAACAGCATCCACATGACCCGTGAGAGTGGCTTGGAATGCTCCTGTCTTCCAATTCCACATCTTGATCGTACCGTCGCCGTTGCCAGTAAACAAAATGTCTTTATCGGGACTGAAAGCCACTGAATGCACTTCGTCGGTAATCCCCTTGAGGGTTTGCAACTCGGCACCGCCTTCGACTTGCCACAGTTTCAATGTATTGTCTTTACCCACACTGGCGAGGGCTTGGCCGTCGGGACTGAAAACAACTGAGAACACGCCGTCTGTGTCTCCGTCCAACGTCCGAATTAACTTGCCAGAATAGAAATTCCACAATTTAATCGTACCGTCTGCACCACCGCTGGCGATCGTCCTGCCGTCGGGACTGACGGCCACCGACCACACGGGCCCCAAATGTGCTGAGATCACTTGGAGTATTTTGCCGTGACGCTTGTGCAGGAGGCGAATTGTCCCGTCATTGTTGCCGCTGACTATGACGCGGCCGTTGGGAGTGACTGCTACAGCCCACACCGGGTTTTTGTCTTGCTCTGCGAGAGTGCGAACTGCAGGGCCTGACTGCAATGGCTCACTGCTGAAATTCTGCATGGGGGGCGGATCGAACCGAATTTCGGGAATGGTGGAAACCGGCTCCGAAGAGGTGAAAGCGTCCGGTACTCTCGATGACAAGCCAGAACCCAGCAGCACTGAAATTAGGGCAACGGCGGCTCCTCCCCACAAAGCCAAAGTCACCTTGGGTTTGCTGACGATCGCCTCTATCGGTGTCGGGCCGTATTTCAGGTCTTTGAGAATTGCTTCGGTCGATCGATAGCGTTTTGATGCTTCTCGTTCTACCATTTTATCCAGTATGCGGCCGAGTCGGCTCGAAACTGGTATTTTCAAATAGTGCCTCCAGGCCCAAGCGTCCCCTTTGATATCAAACAAATCAAAGGGCGACATTCCCGTTAACAAGTGAATGCAAGTCACGCCCAAACTGTAGATGTCGCTGCTAAAAATAGCTTGACCTTTAATTTGTTCGGGAGCGGCGTATTCGGCAGAACCAGTCACTGTTTCTGTTTTCAGCGGCCGGCTGTTGGCAGGAATTGCCGCGCCGAAATCGACTAAAACCAGCCCTGATTCATCCTCCAAGGGCCCTGTACCTACATCCTCTTTTCCGGCCGTTGCTAGGCTGGTTTGGGGGGTTTTGCGGTGAATAATATTGGAGGGTTTGATGTCTCGGTGAATTAGTTGATGGTCGTGAACCAGTTGCAGGACGGGCAACAATTCGCTCAGCAAATACCAAATGTGAATTTCTTTCAGTACGCCTTTTTGCGAAAGTCGATCGGCCAAATTGCGACCGGGGATGTATTCTTGCACTAAATACTGGCAGCCTTCGACTTCAAAAAATGCCTGCAGTTTCGGTATTTGGGGATGTTTGCCCAATTCGTCGAGGACGCTGGCTTCGCTGCGAAATGTCCGGTTTGGCTGTGCGCCATCGGCGACTGAGGGCACCCGGCCGCTGAACTGTTGAATGACGCAGCGGGGTTGGGCTGGTTGGTCTTCATCGACTGCTAAGAAGGTTCGGCAACCGAGACTTTTACCGAGGGGGTGAAAGACTCGGTAGCGGCCTTTGAGCAGCAAGTTTGACTCGCAGCTTTTGCAGGCTGTGGCGCGATCGAGATTTTCTGGATTCTGGCAATTGGGATTGATGCAGTAACTCATTTCTCTTTCCGCTGGAGACCCCCGTCCGACTTAAAGCCAGGAGTGGGAGAGAAAGCGGGGCGGTGCGTGCCGCTTCCTGTGGACAAATTAAATAATTTGAATCATTGCTTTGCTTAATGATAATTGTTTCCCAGATTTTAGTGACAATTCCTGCGGTCGATCGCGCGTTAATTATTGCTGACTTTCCTGCGAGGGAGATTTAATACCATTTTTCTAAAGATGTGTTATGGGTGAAGTCCTAGCCCCCCCGAACTCGCGGGGGGGTTGGGGGGGTAAGATCTAGCGCTACTTTATGAAATTGGTATAATAGGTCGATCGCCCGCGTGCCGTGACATTGTTCGGCAGAACTCGCTCTCAACGAATTAGGCTATACTGTCATTGCGGATACAATAATTTTGCTCGCAGCAAGTCAAGCCATCGCGAGGCATTGTCAAAACTCCCCTATCCTCCGTTCGCCCTGAGTCAATCTCAAATTTCAAATAAACTAAAAAATTGAAATTTGGGCAACTTTCGCCCGACGAACTACTAATTTTTAACTATTACTTATGCCCTTCATTCGCATTCCTAAATCTTGGGAAATTATCGCTCCCCAAATTACCTCAGAAACAGCCTTTCTCAACCGCCGCCGCTTCATGACAAATGTAATCGGCGCTGGCGTGACTGCTTCATTGCTGCCGCTGACAGGCTGTCAAAGCAGTGATAGCTCAAAAACGGCTCTGGACAAAGGCTCAACCCAAGCCTACGACGGATTGACCCGGAATTCTAACTTCGCAAAAGTCGATCGAGCAATTACCGACGAAGCCTTAGCTACAAAATATAACAACTTTTACGAATACGGCGGCACAAAATCTATTTGGCAAGCCGCTCAAGCTTTGCCAACAGAAAACTGGAAAGTAGAAGTAGCAGGTTTAGTAAAAAATCCCCGCACCTACGACATTGACGATATCTACAAAAAATTTCCCATCGAAGAACGAGTTTATCGATTTCGCTGCGTAGAAGCATGGGCAATGGTAGTTCCTTGGGTTGGATTTCCCATGAAATTACTCATGGCTGATGTCGAACCACAATCAAATGCTAAATTCGTTCGCTTCACTTCGTTTTATGACAAAAAAATTACTCCCGGCCCCGGTTTGATGTCACAATTTTATCCTTGGCCTTACACTGAAGGTCTGCGGATCGAGGAAATGGCCAACGATTTAGCATTTTTTGCTACGGGTTTGTACGGGCGGCGGCTACCAAAACAAAATGGTGCGCCGCTGCGACAAGTGATGCCTTGGAAGTACGGTTTTAAGGGCGCAAAGTCGATCGTCAAAATTGAATTTGTCGAAAAACAGCCCGCTACTTTTTGGAATACAATCGGCCCCAACGAATACGCTTTTGAAGCAAATGTTAACCCCGACCAACCTCACCCCAGATGGTCTCAAGCCAGCGAAAGAGTCGTCGGCCCCGGTAACAGTTGGTCGTGGGAAACTCGCCCGACTTTGCCCTATAACGGTTACGGCGAATATGTGGCGAGTCTTTACGGTTAAAAATCGCCTCTTGCTCGTTACCAGGCTCTGCCTGGTAATGCAGATTCTTATGCTCTGCCTCTTTTGACCTCGGCGCTTCTGGAGAAAGAGAATTGTGGCACAATACGGTTTACTTAAGACGATCCCCCCTAACCCCCCTTAAAAAGGGGAGTAGGGGGTGGGACAAGAATGCTCTCAAAGTCCCCCTTCTTAAGGGGGATTTAGGGGGATCTCCGGGGCATAAATATGTTAAGTGAACCGTATTGAATTATGGCAGATGTTTCATATCGCGTTTGGTCGATCTATCACGATAAAATGGGAGCATCTGGTGTTTTGCAAAAAGCATTTTTATTATAGTGCGAGCGTCCCCGCTCGCGAGTACAATACGCGAGCGGGGACGCTCGCACTATAAATGCAAAACACCAGATGCTCCCGATAAAATTCGATCGCGCGTGTAGACTTTAGTCCGCTCTCTTTTGCGGACTAAAGTCCGCACGCGCGAACCGTTTTTGGGTACGATCTGATATGAGATGGCTTACCTGAAAACCGCTATAAATCCCAACGCTTATCGCTTTTGAGCAAAGCCTCAAACTCAGCCGCTGGTAAAGCCTGACTGAAAAAATAGCCTTGAATTTCGTCGCAATCGCGGGCACACAAAAAAGCAAGTTCCCGCTCATTTTCTACCCCCTCAGCAATCACAGTCATATTCAGAGAGTGCGCCATTTGAATAATCGCTACTGTAATCGCTGCATTTTGGCGATCGTCCGCAATATCGCGAATAAAACTCTTGTCAATTTTGAGCGCATCAAATACAAAGCGTTTCGGATAACTCAAAGAAGAATACCCAGTCCCAAAATCATCAATCGCTATCCTAATCCCCATATCTCTCCACACCTTAAAAGCTCCAGCCGCAGCAGTTTCATCTTGCAAAATCAGACCTTCCGTCAATTCTAATTCCAGACATTTAGGATCGAGATTCGTTTCTCTCAATATCTGGCTGACTCTCTCCGTCAAATTTTCGCATTCAAACTGGCGGGCTGACACATTGACTGCTACCCGCAGCGGAGGCAAACCCTCAGTTTGCCACGCTTTAGTTTGCCTGCAAGCAGTCTCTAAAACCCATTCGCCTAGCGGTGCAATCAAGCCCATTTCTTCAGCCATTGGAATAAATTCTCCAGGGGAAACTCTGCCCCTTTCTGGATGATTCCAGCGCACTAAAGCTTCAGCACCAATAATCTTTCCTGTTTTAATTTCTATTTTTGGCTCATAGTAAACTTCAAATTCAGAACGTTTTAAAGCATTGCGAAGGCAATTTTCTTGCACAAGTCTGTTAATAGAAATACTCGCATTTTTTGCAGTATAAAATTTATATTTATTGCCTCCGGCTTCCTGAGAGTTGTACATAGCTGTATAAGCATTTTTCAGCAGTTCGTCTCCCTTGCTGCCGTCGCTGGGAGATAAACAAATGCCGATACTCGCCGTGACGTACAGTTCCGAGTCTCTGGCTATTATAGGTTGGGCTACAATATCTAAAATATTTTGAGCAATCTTGGCCGCATCTTGTTTTTTGGCAACTGGTTCGAGAATAATTGCAAATTCAGCAGCTTCCAAACGAGCCACCATATTAATTTTCTCCGTGCAGTTGCTCAGCCTTTCGGCAACTTTGCAAAGTACAAAGTCGCCAATATCGTGTCCCAAGGTACTGTTAATCCTGTTAATTTTATCTATACTGAGAGTGACAACGGGAACGATTGCTGGCTCTTCTTTGTGCTTTTCCAATACCTGACTTAGTTGCTCTCGTAACAGCGAACGATTTGGCAAGTTTGTCAAGCAGTCGTGCTGATGTCGGTGGAGAGCTATTTGAATAGTTGTGTGCAAGTTTTTTTCTTCAAATGGTTTGACAATATAGCCGAATGGTTTGGTTGAATTGACCCGCCGCAAAGTATTTTCGTCAGCATAGGCTGTTAGATAAACTACCGGGATTTGAAAGCGCGATCGAATTTCTTCTGCTGCTGTAATGCCGTCGATTTCTCCTTGCAGGTTAACATCCATCAAAACTAAATCTGGTCGCAATCTTGTTGCCGATTGAATCGCTTCTTCTCCTGAATAGACAATATCAGTGATTCTATATCCCAGAGATATTAAACTGTCGGAAATGTCTTCGGCGATAATGCTTTCGTCTTCAACTATCAGGATTTTTTTGTTGGACATAATTTTTCCTCCGAAAATGGCTATTTTTGTTTGGCAAATGTTATTTTAAAAGTCGTGCCTGTTGTTTCTAACAGTTCTATTTCCCCCCGAATTTGCTTGACTAAAGACCCGACAAGCCGCAAACCCAATGTTCGGGCATTTCGATAATCTAAGTCTTGGGGAAAACCCATGCCGCTGTCGCTCACATTTAGCACGCAAACGCTGTTATTTTCTAAGGTAAAATCTATGTTGATTGTACCTTGAGTTTGTCCTTTAAAAGCATACTTGAGGGAATTTGTCACAAGTTCGTTGATAATTAAGCCACAAGGAACTGCCGTGTCAATATTCATAGAACACGGCGCAATATTTGTTTGCAATTTTACGCTTTCTGCATGATTTTCATAAGCTTGGAATAAATTGTGGGCGAGATTTTGGATGTATTCAGCAAAGTCAATGTTTGAAAAGTCTTTGGATTGATACAATTGTTCGTGAACCAGGGCCATTGACCTGACTCGGTTTTGACTTTCTTGTAACATTTCAGTAACCCGGTTGTCTTGGATGTAGCGGGACTGAAGTTTGAGCAAACTGGAAATAACTTGAAGGTTATTTTTGACGCGGTGGTGAATTTCTTGGAGGAGGACTTCTTTTTCTGCGAGGGATGCTTTGATCCGATCTTCGTCGCGCTTGCGGTCGGTAATGTCTCGCACTACTGCTTGAATTACTTTGCGGCCGTTAATTTCCATTGCATTTAACAGCACTTCGGCGGGAAATTCTGAACCGTCTAGCCGTTTGTGTACCCAGTCAAAGCGACAGCTACCTGTTTGCATTGCTATGGATATTTGCTGGGCGGCTAAACTGCATGAGTCTTGTCCGTTGGGCTGAAATTGCGGGGAAAATTCGCCTGGTTTCTTCCCGTAGAACTGTTGTTGATTGCTACAGCCGAACATTCTTAAGGTGGCGACGTTACAGTCAAAAAATGCTTGTTCGTCTAGTAGCATTACTGCGTCGCTGGTGGCTTCGTAAAGGCTGCGTAATTTGCGCTCAGATTCTTGCAGAGAAGTGATTAATTCGGTTTTTTGAGCTTCGGCGCGCTTGCGGTCGGTAATGTCTATTCCTACCGAAACTGCTGCGGTTCCTTGATGATATTTCTGAGCTACTATCAGATAATTGCGGATGCTGCCGTTAATTTCTATGTCTATTTCTTGCCAGCTTTGCTGAGATGAACTGTCAAAAAAGTTTCGGATCAGTTCTCCAAAAGTTGAGCCTTTGTCGAGAAAGTTGATTTCTTGACCGACAAAGCTTTCTGGAGATAGTTTGAAGGAGGTTGCTAGGTGCTGGTTGACTCCTATATACCGCAAATCTGAACCGATCCAAGAAATGAGTCCGGGCACTGCATCCAAGACGGCGCGAAGTTGGTCTGTGGCTTCTTGGAGTGCTTCTTCCGATCGCTTGTGATCGCTAATATCTGTTGCGGTTCCGCACAGACCTAAAATAGCGCCGTTTTCACCTTGGTTGACGATGCTGTTGACGCGCAGGTGGACGGGGGTACCGTCTTTGCGAACCTGTTCTATTTCGTAGGGAGAATTGGGTGTTTGTGGCTGAATACTTGTTCTAGCTAACAGTTGTGCAAATATTTCTATTTGTCTGGTTTTTTGTTGGGGAAGTAAAAATTCGGTAAAGCGGCGGCCGATCATTTCTGGGGGCTCGTAACCGTAGATGCGTTTGGCGGCGGTATTGACAAAAGTTAAGATGCCTTGAATATCGATCGACCAAATAAGTTCTTGGGAGGTTTCTACAAGGCTGCGGTACTTTTTTTCGCTTTCGGCAAGTGCTGCATTGAAGGCTGCTGTTTGCTGCTGAAGTCTGTTTTCTAATTCTTGATTTGCCGTTTCGAGGGTTGCGATCGCCAAAAGTCGATCGCTAATATCAGTAGAAACACCGACAGCCCCGACAATTTCCCCGCTGGCATCTCGCAGCGCTGTCGATCGAATTTCGTGAATAAAATGCCCGATAGGGGCATTCCAAGTGCGATCGTTTCCTGCTAGTACCCCGGCAATATTTTCTAAGATATCTGGCTGGCTGCCGTAAACTTCAAAAATCGACAGCCCGACAGTTACAGGTGGTTTGAGTCCCAAATTTTCTAATCCTTTGTCGGATGCAAGGGTTAACCTGCCGTCTTTGTCGGTTGCCCACAGGAAAATCGGGGAACAACTGAGGGCGGCGTGGAGGGTTTCGTTTTCTTGTTTTAGCCGATCGATTTCGGCATGAAGCTTTGCGCGCGTGTTGCTTAATTCTACCGTTAGTCGATCGGCTATAAGCTGCCAACTCGCAGCAGTGTCGCACGTTTCAGCAGGATTGCGCGATCGACAGATGGATTGGTTGCAGTATGACATGGTTACTCTGGGATGTACTGTATATTTAATCCCGGGCTATCTTTTAAGCATAAACTTTTTCAGTGAAATATTACAGTTCGCCCTGATACTCATCCGAGCCAGATGCGATAGTTTAAATCTTGTTTAAAGTATTCAGTAATTGCGGCGCTGTCTGGCTTTCTGGCGACTATTTAAAGGTTGACAACAAGCTGAATAATGCCGGCGCATACGTATTTTTACGGTGAGTACGTGTAGTATTTTAAAAATAGGTTTCGCAATGTTAGCCTTGCACAAGACATACAATTATAAATTTTTTATATTGGTCTGCGTATATTCACGCACTCAAGAATTGGGAATCGGGAATTTTGAAATATAGCCACCGCTCACAAAAGTGCGATCGGGGCGATCGCTAGGGAACAGCGATTCAAATCTAAAACCTAAAACCTAAAACCTAACATGGTGTAACACCATGTCCGGTAGATTAGCATAACAAAAACGGCTCGATCGCGCGTGCGGAATTCAGTCCGCTCGATCGGTTGCCGACGCTGACTGACGCACGCGCGATCGAATCCGAGATCCGTTAACTTTAGATTTGAGGTTTTAGATTTTAGACACTTCAAGTTACCCGTAACAAGCTTTAGATTATAAAATTAAAAAATGGGTAAATAATTATTAAGCTATGGTTAAAATTGCGTCTCTAAAGTTGCTTTTTTATCGGTAGAGTATCTATTGAAAAATTGAAATTCGGAAATGACAGGGCGTGGCAGACAAAAGCGCATTTCAAGCGGGTTGATGTGCAGGTATAATACCATTTTTCTAAAAATATGCTGATGAAGTCTTAGCCCCCCCGCGAGTTCGGGGGGGTTGGGGGGGTAATATCTAGCGCTACATGAAATTGGTGTAACTCTGCAAATCTCTATATCTATCGTAAAAATCGAGTTAAATAGCGCAAGTCCTAAGTTATTGACGGTGGCTGTGGATGCTATTATAATCTAATCAGCGTTTCACACAAAAATCTGAAAGTGATATGTCACACTTCACAACGATCGAGGTTCAAATCACCAACGGCGAACTGCTGCATCAAGTGTTAGAAGAGTTGGGTTATAACGTAGAGTCCAACGTGCAGGTGCGGGGTGATCGGGGCGACAAAACTAATGCCGAGTACGTGATTCGGCAATCCAACGGTTACGATTTGGGGTTTCGTCGCAACGGAGAGAAGTACGAATTGGTTGCGGATTTTTGGGGCGCTAGAATTAACCAGCAGGAATTTGTCAATTCAATTAGTCAGAAATACGCGCGCCGCCAGTTGATGGCGGCGGTGGAGTCCGAGGGTTTTCATGTTGAAGAAGAGGAAACTTTGGCGGATGGAACGGTGAGGGTTGTTGTGGGTCGATGGGTTTAAGACTTGCGCTTGAATAACTCGTTTTTATATACCAAATAAGTGGGTAAAAATAAACATTCGATGGGTCAGGCGGGTTTTGCTTTCATCTTCTGGCTGTGATTTCGTGATTCTTCACTCGCGCCCGCTTTTAGGTTTTTTGGGATGCGGTAGGGGCTCGCTTGACTGACATTTTTAGCAACAAAAAAATCAGGTAAACCGCCCCCCACACAACTAAAATTTTAGGCTATTGTTCCTGCTCCCTGATTCATCTGTGGAGTAAATCTCAAACTTGTAGGGCGAAGTCGAAGTATCTAAAATCTCAAATCGACTGACTGGCGCGGGCTTTAGGAACGAAAATTTAATAAATTAAACATCTGCCACACTCCTCTGTTTCCAGCGATCGGCAAGGAAAAGAGAGGCTCTTCCTCGCCTATCTGCATTACCAGGCAGAGCGAAAGTAACGAGCAATCGCTTAAGTTATTAAATTTTCATTCCTTAAATACAGTATAATCTGCCGATTTTTGCCTCCGGGCCAGTCTTGCGCGCTGGTGTCTCAAGTTCCTTAGACTATGCGAATCCGGGCCGTCGAACTCTCGAAGGATGTCAGTATATTTACTGATAACGGGCGATCGCTCTTCTCTAATTCCCTACCAGCAGCGGAAAATGGTATAACAGATCGCACTAATCCATTGATAGATTTTTAAGATTTTTCCGAAAACAGGCGATCGCAGGGTATATCATGGTAAAAAGTTTACAGCAGAGTTCCGTAAGTTCCACAAAAGCTTCGATCGTTTAACATTGATTTAGAAACAAAATCCTTAGCAGACCATGCTATTGCGATCGGGTTTTCCCGTCGGGTGCTGTTGAAATTTGACAAACTAGCAATTACCCGTTACCCATTAATAGCAACTTAACTTATCCATCAATACAAAATTTAACAGGGGGTTTCATCTATGTTTGCTGTGCGTGAGACTAGCTCGGAGTTATCAGTTTTGCATATACCTGAAGTTTGTAGTTGGGATATATCCTTAGAATCAACTCTCCTAGATTTGCCTCTCTACAACTGTCAAATTGACTTAACTCAACAGGCAAAAGAAGTAGCCCAGGCTTTTGAAGGAAATTCCATGCTTCCCGGTGTCATTTTGACCAATGGGGGTAATTTTGTCGGCATGATATCCAGGCGTTATTTTTATGAAAAAATTAACAGGCGCTACGGGTTAGAAATGTTTTTTAAGCGACCGATAGAGGTATTGTACAGGTTTTCCAAGCAAGAGCTGCTGGTGCTTCCCGGCAGTAAATTAATAGTAGAAGCCGCCTCGGAATCTCTTTACAGGTTAGCAGAATTAGTCTACGAACCCGTAGTAGTGGAAGTAGCACCCCAGACTTACAAACTGTTAGACGCACACCAATTAATGGTGGCTCAATCCCGCATTCACCAACTAACAAATAAGCTGCTCAAAAAACAAACCCAAGCCAAACTCATCCAAACAGAAAAAATGGCGAGTCTGGGGAGAATTGTCGCAGAAGTAGCCCACGAAATTAAAAATCCGCTGAACTGTATTTGGGGAAATTTGACTTTTCTGTTGTCCTATTTTGAAAACTTGCTGCAGCTAATGTCAGCTTATGAAGAAGAATATTCGGAACCGTCTCCCCGAATTGATGCCCTCAAAGAAGAAATTGAATTTGATTTTTTACAAGAAGATTTGCCTCTAACCTTAGAAGGGATGGAGTTGGGAGCCTCGCAATTGCTAAAAATAGTTAACGGGCTCCACCACTTCTCTCACATGGACGAGACAAAGCCAATGGAGACAGACATTCACGAATGCGTGGATCTGACGCTGTTAATTCTCAAAAACCGCTTAAAAAATAGCATAAAAGTGGTAAAAATTTACGGCGAACTGCCCCTAGTTAGCGGCTACTCCGGTCAGTTGAGTCAGGTGTTTTTGAATTTGTTAGTTAATGCTATAGATGCCCTGACAGAGTACGCAGCAAATAGAGAAATACAGACCGAGTGCGCGGACAACTGGCAGCCCCAAATCGAAATTACCACTAATCTCAGAGAAACCGAACACGGCCAGCGGGTAGCAATCGAGATTGCTGATAACGGGCCGGGCATTCCCTCAGAACATCACCAGCAAATATTTGATACCTTTTTTACCACAAAACGGGCAGGCAAAGGCAGCGGTATGGGGCTGGCTATCTGCCATCAAATCGTCACAGAAAAGCACGGCGGCCAACTTTTCTTGCGATCGCAACCAGGCCAGAACACCAAATTTGAAATTCTCCTGCCAATACTTCGCAAAACATGATTAACTCAAAAACAGTTTTCTGGTTCGCTGCTGCGGTGAAATAATAGGGTAGCTTAGTAGTGGATTCTCATTTTACTTTCCCAGCGTTTCGGCAATTATAAAGTTCCAGTGGCAAATATATTCAGTTCCAAACTACAAAGCCCTTCACTTTCCGAAGGCAGCCATCAAGACCTTTCCCTAGAGTCTACCCTTTGGGATTTGCCCCTGTATGAATTTCAGGTAAAATCGAGCTGCTTGGCCGTGGCCGTTGCCGAAATCTTTGAACAGCATCCCCTGGTGCCGGGAGTCGTCTTGCTCGAAGCAGGAGAGTTTGCGGGCATGATCTCGCGCAGACAACTGCTGGAATATCTGCTCAAACCCCAAGGCCCTGAGCTATTTTTGCACCTGCCGCTGAAAGTGCTCTACAGTTACGCTCGCGTCGAAATATTATTGCTCGCAGAGAGTACAACCATTTTGGCAGGAGCTCCACAAGCTTTGCGCCGATCGCCCGAATTGCAGTCAGAACCAATCGTCGTGCAAATAGACTCCCAATCTTACCGACTCTTAGACCCTCACGCACTAAACATCGCCTACTGGCAAATTCGCGGCATAGAAACTCAAGTCCGCTACGAAAGAGCCCAAACACAAATGATTCAAAGCGAAAAAATGGCTAGTTTAGGGCGTTTAATCAACGGAGTCGCCCACGAAATTTTAGATCCGGTGGGCTTTATTTGGGGGAATTTAACCTACGTCAGCGACTACAGCAAAAACTTGATGGAGTTGCTCTCAGTTTACGACGCGCACTGTCCCGAACCCCCGCCGGAAATAGCACGGATCAAAGAAAAGATCGACTATGACTTTTTGCAACACGATTTCCTCCAAACTGTTGCCAGCATCAAAGCCGGAGCCGAACGTTTGAGCAAGTTAGCAACCAGTTTGCAAAACTTCTGCCACATCGACGATATTTATCCCAAACCGACCGATTTGCACGCCAATATAGACAGCATACTCTTGCTGCTCAAAAGTCGTTTGACCAGGGAAATCCAAGTAGTGAAAAACTACGGCTACCTGCCACCAGTGCCGTGCTATGCTGGACAGCTAAACCAAGTATTTATGAATATCTTGACGAATGCTATTCATACATTAATTAATGAAGCAGTCGGTCAAGAATTGGCGAAGGAGTTCAATGGTGGAGGAATCAGAGAGGGCGATCGCCAGCCTCAAATTGAAATTACAACTGAAGTCTGCTGTCCCCCACCCGCGATCGACTTGAACAAACTGCACGATCGCTGGGTTTCGATTCGCATAGCAGATAACGGCCCTGGAATGTCACCTCACAAGTACAAAAAAATCATAGAATCATTCTCTACCGAAAAACGCGCCCTCAAAGAAACCAGCTTAGCAGTTAGCTATCAAATCGTGACGGGCAAACACGGCGGTGCATTCAGAATGCGATCGGAATTAGGAACAGGCACCGACTTTGAAATTTTGTTACCCTTAGCTTAAAGAAGTCAGTAGTTATTAGTTATTGGTTATGAGTTATTAGTTATTAGTTATTGGTTATTGGTTATGAGTTATTAGTTATTGGTTATTGGTTATGAGTTATTAGTTATTAGTTATTGGTTATTGGTTGCAACTAACAAATAACAGCAGCCAACAGTCAACAGCCAACAGCCAACAGCCAACAGTCAACAGTCAACAGCCAACAGCCAACAGTCAACAGTCAACAGTCAACAGCCAACAGTCAACAGTCAACAGCCAACAGTCAACAGCCAACAGCTAACAGTCAACAGTCAACCATTATCCAACTGAGTGCCGCACATTTTACAAAATTTAGCATTAGCATCATGTACTAACCAACCGCAACCCTTACAAACAGTCTCTACTTGATTAGCACTTTTAACTAACTGTTTAATCAAATCCCCCAATTGCCAAGGAATCAGAGCAATTCCCGTCAAAATCATCAAAATAGTTAGAAAACGGCCGGATTCTGAAATCGGAGTAACATCGCCAAATCCCACCGTAGTCATCGTGACAACCGAGAAATAAACAGCATCCAAAAAAGTCCCAAAAGCTGCGGGATTTTCCGAATGTTCGACTTGATAAATCAAACCCGAATAAACAAAAATTATCGCCAGCAAAGTAAACACAATCCGGGAAAAAATCATCCCATCTTCGGTGCTGATGCGAAAAACCGAATTTTTCAATTCCAGAAAGCGGATGAGTCGGAGAATTCTAAACCAGCGAAAAATCCGAATAAAACTGACATTGACAAATCCCAGTAAAAATGGTAATATGGCCAGCAAATCAACGATGGAAAAAAAACTAAAAATAAACTTAAATTTATTATCAGCGCACCAAAGCCGCACTAAATATTCAACAGTAAAAACGACTAAAAGAGCCGTGTCGAGAGTTGCCAATCTAGTTCTAACCGGTTCTGAAATCGGGTAAGTTTCCGCGATAAAGCTGGTAGTAGATAGGAGAATGAGTCCGGTAATAATTAAACTGACTGTTCTCCCTGCGGGCGTTTCAATGTCTTCTAAATAAAATGCAATTTGTTGGCGATTTAACATAAATAATCTGTATTGTAGCAGGACTAGGCGATTGAAATCGCGTCAGCGTCAAACGATGTCCGCGCCGGAGGGCGACTGAAGAGGAAACGGGGTATTAAAGCCGGATTTAGGATAATTCCCGTAGGGGCTGGTTCAAGAATGTCTGCAATACAAATGAGAAATCCTGTAAACCCGCCGCCCCAACCTACTCCCTTAAAAATCCAAAGGCGATGGAAATCGCCTCAGCGTCAAACGATGTCCGCCGGAGGGCGACTGAAGAATCAACGGGGTATTAAAGCCTGATTTAATATAATTGCCGTAGGGGCTGGTTCAACTAGAACAGCAGGATTCCCCCGCCATACCGCCCCGCTTGGTGGCGGGTCGGACAAGCGCGTGACGCTTGTGATTGCACCAATAAAATCGACAAGCGCAGCTTTCGACAGTCTAGGCGGGGCACTCGCGAACGAACAAGATTTATTTCCAACATGGTTGCTTTTTCGGGATTCAACAGGTATAGTAGTCACAGAGTTTGTTGAAGAAATGAATCAAGTTATCACCGCGAAGCTCAAGTTAAATCTCACCGCCGAACAGAAGTTGGCGGTGCGCGATACCGCGCTGGCTTACCGCGATGCCTTGAACTATACTTCTGTAGTCGCTTTTGGCAATGGCAATTCTAGTAATGGTGCTAAATTACAGAAACTTGTCTACAGTCACCTGCGTTCCGAGTTTAGGTTAGGCGCACAGATGGCGTGTAACGTTCCCAGACAGGTAGCGGCAACGCTTAAATCCTTATTAACGAAGGTTAAGCAGAACAATGAAGCGATCAAAAAAGGATATACCAAGAAGCGTTTTAAGGGGCTTGACAAAGCTCCTCAATACGCATCTCGAACTGTCACCTTAAATTATCAGCGCGACTACTCGTTCAAATCTGACCAGCAAGTCAGTATTGGAACGCTAAATGGTCGTATTGTTGTACCTTACGAAGGCTGGAATAAGCACTTGAACTTAATCAGAGCCTGCCCTAACATCGGAGCGGCGAAGATAGTTTACCAGCGCTCTTCTAAGACCTACTATTTAATGGTGAGTCTTGAGATTGAACTACCAGACATCAATCCAACCAATATCACCCGAATTTCTGGTGTTGATGTTGGGATGAGATACCTAGCAGTAGAAACAGACCTAAATAATAAGTCTACATTCTATTCTGGCACAGCATCTCGACACAAAGCTAACCAATATCAGAAGGCTCGTTCAAGCTTACAGCGTAAAGACACCCGCTCCGCAAAGCGACGACTAATCGCATTGTCGGGACGGGAGAGACGGTTTATCGCTGACGTCAACCACCAAATAAGTAAAGAAATTGCCAAGCCGAACAGCTTGATTGGACTGGAAAACTTGACCGGAATCCGTGATAGAACTAAATCCAAATCTGGCAAAAAGGCGAGCAAGAAACAGCGCAAAGCGAATCGAAACAAGGCTAAATGGTCTTTCGCCGAATTACACGGCTATATCGACTATAAAGCTAATTTGATTGGCAGTTTAGCAACTAAAGTTCCAGCGCATTATACTTCTCAGAGTTGCCCAAAGTGTGGGCATACCTCGAAGGCTAATCGACCGAACAAGGGACTAATGTTTCGCTGTGAATGTTGTGGTAATGAATTACACGCTGATTTGGTTGGTGCACGAAATATTGCATTAAGAACGTTGCTCGTTCGGCAAAACTGGACGAGTACGGGGAGCTTGTCAGTATCCCCCGATGTGTCGCGCAATGAAACTAAAGCTGATATCCTGCAAAGGTTTTCGGAATTGCGGTGGAGCGTAGATACAAGCCCTCATCATAGCGGTACTCCGCTTGATGATGGGTGATTGACAAACCATATATAATTCAGACACACAATCTATATACCAATACACTTGGGTTAACACTGTTTCTTACCAGGAGATCCCTTGCATCTCCCTGGTTGTAAGGAAGTAGGGGTTGACGCAAGAGCAATTTCTTGTCCCATCGGGAGGGGGACGGCGGGGATCGGGCTACATCAGCCCGCCCCACCACGGGACAGAGTTCGATCGCTGGCAATTCAACGCACATGATATAACTGGTATGCTGAAAAAAATATTTAGGCGAATTTCTCAGTTTGACAGTGATGAAAATTTTCTGCATTTTACAGAAAGTGTAGAAGTAATAATATCGAAAATTCTCTCACTGGCGATGATTTTGGTAATTATCGTCAGCGTTTGCGATTTGCTGATTTATTTAACAAAAGAATTGCTGAACGACCACGAGAATTTGCTAAAAGACACGTTGTTTGTCATATTTGGGTTATTTTTAAATGTTTTAATTGCTCTGGAAATATTGGAAAATATTACAGCTTATCTAAAAAAGCACGTAATTCAAGTAGAGCTAGTTATTGTAACTTCTTTGATAGCCGTATCTCGAAAAATAATTATTCTGGATTTAGAGAAAAAAACAGCAGCAGATTTGATAGGTCTATCGGCGGCGATTTTGGCCCTTTCAATTAGTTATTTGATAGTGCGATATACTAATAATAGACACGATGTTTAATATCTAAAGAGAGAGTCTTTGAGTTATAGAACAGTCTTAACAATCGCCTATTGACTTTTAGTTTTATAGCCAACGGTCGATTTGGCCGACGGTGAACTCAAGGGCACTGGCGAAGTCTGGAACGGGAAGTGTGTCTTGGGGTTGGTCAAATACGGCAATGGTGCGATCGCTTCGGTACACAAAAATCAATTCGGGAGCATCTGTGTTTTGCAAAAAGCATTTCTTTTATTGAGCGTGCGATCGTCCCCGTGCAAGCGAGTTGTACAATACGCGAGCTCTTACAGCAGTATAAATGCAAAACTCAGATGCTCCCGGTGAAAATTTCGTTAGCGACGCACCCAACTATTTTGATTTTAGTCTAACAAACCAGCCGGAGGCACAATTTCAATTCGGCCTTTTTCTAAGTCAACAATTGGCACAATCTCTTGCACGAAAGGAATCAAAATCTTTGTTGATTCAGGCTGTTTTACGCGGATTTTCCGTGGTTTGCGGGTATTTCTGGGGTCAGGGTTTGTTTTGGGAGTTTCAGGTTTTTTGGGTTTTTCTAGTTCTGGGACGACAATTTCTGGCGGCGTTAGATTTGTTTCTACTTCTAACAGGTCGTTACCTGCGGCAAGAATATCACTTACCTTGCCTAAAATTTCCCCGGTTAACTGGTTAAAAACTTCCATACCGATCAAATCTTGCACGTAAAACTCATCAGGTTCGAGGTAAGGTCGATCGCCCTTTTCAACAAACAACTTACAGCCCCGCAGCGCTTCAGCACCATCGCGGTCTTCCACACCCTCCACCTCTACAGCATACAAGCCTTTGCCGGGAATGTAGCGACCGCCCAAAAACTCGATCGGTTCCGGTTCACTTTTGTTAGGGCGCAAAAGCCACCGCTTCCCCGGTTCAATAAACCTTTCCGGAAAATCCGAATCGGGATAGACTCGCACTTCCCCGTATAAACCTTGAGCTGCTACAATTGTACCGATTTCAATCCAAATAGCAATAATTACCATATACCAACACTTACAGCCTTTACTTGCCTAAATTCTAGGAGTTATCTAGTAAATCAATCATTTTAGAGCCGTTTAGCGTCCCCGGTGACTGACTTACTACCTACCAGTGTCGCTTAACTGCTACCGCTACACAAGCAATCTCATCTAGCATTATTCTAGAGCTAGCTTACCTAGTATGTTACCTAGTATGTTACTTCAACCTTATCTGACATATATGTGATTTACATCCCCCAAATTGGGGGGCCAAAATCACATTAATAGTAAACAACACAAAACCCGCCCTGTTTCAGTCTCATAATTTCAGAGACGTACTTTAGAACGGGTTTATGTGTGTGAGTGCATTCTTGCCTACCTAAAGG
>Ga0209591_10003086_pt1 | contig 19497 bp, 11 predicted proteins | sample MAT01_FD_187207 | JGI IMG/M metagenome (GOLD analysis project Ga0209591, IMG submission 187207) | Freshwater microbial communities from Lake Fryxell liftoff mats and glacier meltwater in Antarctica - MAT-01 (SPAdes) (version 2) | ecosystem: Environmental > Aquatic > Freshwater > Ice > Liftoff... | reverse complement strand
GGCGCGTCGTGTGCGTGTGGCGCGACGACAGCGGCAGCACCGCGCTGAACGACATCCGCGGTGCGTTCTACGACACGCCCCTCGCGGGCGCGAAGACGCCGCTGTGCTTCGGCGACGGCAGCGGCACAGCCTGTCCGTGCGGCAACTCGGGCGGCGCGGGCCGCGGCTGCGCCAGCTCGATCTTCGCCAGCGGCGCGCGCCTTTCGGCGACGGGCAACGCGCGCGTGACTGCCGACACGCTCGTCCTCTCCGGAACCGGTCTGCCGAACGCGGCCTGCCTGTTCTTCCAGGGCACGTCGGTCTCGAACGGCAGCCTGGGTTCGGCGTTCGGCGACGGTTTGCGCTGCGCGACGGGGACGATCGCGCGCCTCGGGACGAAGACGGCCAGCGGAAACGCGGCGGCGTATCCGCAGGCGGGAGATCAGGACGTGTCGGTGCGCGGCGCGGTGCCGGCTTCCGGCGCGGTGCGCTATTATCAGCTCTGGTACCGCAATGCGGCGGCCTTCTGCACTGCCAGCACGTTCAACCTTTCGAACGGCTTGCGCGTAACTTGGCTGCCCTGAGCGCCGCGGAGTAACTCACGCGTGCGCGCACGATGCGCGCGCGAATGGGACCGCGCGGTTCGTCTTCGCATCTCGCACTCGCGGCGTCGCTTCCAGGGCGCGTCGCCCGTGGATCCTCCTGACTGCCGACGACGTGCGCCGGCTCGCCCCCGCGGGCGGGCCGATCGTCGTGGACGCGGAGACGCTGGCGACGCCGCACGCGCTCGCCGCCGCGGAAGAACTCGGCGTGCGCATCGTGACCGGGACCGGCGGGAACTACGCCGAGCCCGCGCCCGACCGCGGTCACGATGCGGAGCGCGCGCGGCGCTCGCTGCCCAATCTGCCCGAGCCCACTGACGACGATCCGGCGACGAGCGTCGTGATCACCGCGGTGGGCAAGAATCGTCCGGGCGTGGTGGCCGAGATCACGGGTGCGCTCGCGCAGGCCGGCGGCAGCGTGCACGACATCTCGCAGAAGATGATCCAGGGCGACTTCCACATGGTGCTGACGGTGGAGCTGCCGCCCGGATCGAAGTTCGGCGAGCTGAAGCGCTGCATGAAGTGCCTCGGCGGCCAGGACGACTACATCGTGCGCGTGGTGCACGAGCGCGTGTTCCGGTTCATGCACCGGATCTGATCGCCGAACTCGGCGAGCGACTCGCGAGCCCCACACGCCCGCTTGCCAAGTCCGCAGCTCACGGCACCGACGAACTCGCGCTGCGTCGCGCGCCCGTGGCCGCATGCGCGAGCGCGAACGAGTGATCAAACGACGAGCGCGAGCGCGACGGCGCCGAGCACGAGCCACAACACGGTGCCGAGTGTCAGGTGGCGCGGGCTCAGTTGCTTCAGCGTGTCGCGGTCGAGCGAGAGACCGATCGCGAAGAGCGCGAGTGTGAGGCCGCGTCGGCCGATGGCTGCGACGACGTGACCGGTCGGCGCGAGTGCGGGCACACATGTGACGAGGGCGGCGGCTGCGACGAAGGCCAGCACGAAGAACGGCGGTTTGCCGAAGCGGCGCGGCTCGCCGCTCACGCGCTTCGGCGCTACGAAGAGTGCGAGCGCGAGGCAGACCGGCACGATCCAGAGCGAGCGCGCGAGTTTGGTGACGGTCGCGATCTCGAGTGCTTCGGCGCCGTGCGACGCGGCCGCACCGACGACGGAGCTCGTGTCGTGGATCGCGAGCGCGCACCACGCGCCGAACGCGGCGGGCGAGAGATGCAGCGCGTCGCCGAGCACGGGGAAGAGCACGAGTGCGAGTGCGTTCAGCAGGAACACGACGCCGATCGCGATGCCGATCGACGCGGGCCGTGCGCGCAGGACGGGCGCCGCGGCGGCGATCGCGCTGCCGCCGCAGATGGCGGTGCCGACCGTGATGAGCAGCGCGGTGTCGCGCTCGATACGCAGCACACGCGCGAGCACGAGACCCACGCCGCCGGCGACTGCGAGTGTGACGAGCGCGGTTCCGAGGCCGTCGAGTCCGACGCGCACGACGACGAAGAGGTCGAGGCCCGCGCCGAGTGCGACGACGGACGCTTTGAGCAGGTGGTTGCCCGCGTGCTGGCTCCAGGCCGGCGACTTGAACGCGATCGCGAACACCGCGCCGCCCGCCAGCGCGAAGAAGCCGGGCACGTTCGTGACGACCACGGCCAACGCACACAACACGAGCACGACCACCTCGAACCCGAAGCGGCTCGCGGTCGGCTCAGCGGGCGCGAGCGGAATGCGCGGCGCGCCGACGGCCGGTTCACGCGCTGCGCCGTGATCGACAGCGAGGTGCGGTGCGATGGTCGTGGTCACGCAGGAAATCATCGCCCGCTGCCATCCATCGGAACAGACACATGTCCCTATCGACCATCAGCCGAGCTGATGGCATGATCGCGACATGCGCCAACCCCTCGACCCCGAACTGCTCGCCACATTCCTCGCCGTCGTCCAAGAAGGGTGCATCTCGGCGGCGGCGCGTGTGCTGCACTTGTCGCAGCCGGCGGTGACGGCGCGGGTGCGACGGCTCGAGGAATCGGTCGGTGCGCCGCTGCTCGTGCGCTCGGTGCGGGGCGTCGAACCGACGGCGGCGGGGGTGAAGCTCGCCGAACGGGCGCGCGAGGTGCGGCGGTTGCTCGAAGAAGCGCTCGACGAGGTGGGTGACGAGGAGCACGCGCTCGGCGACCTCCTGCTCGCCGCCAGCACGACGATCGCGGCACACGTGCTGCCATCCGTACTGGCGCGCTTCCGCGCGCGGCATCCCGACGTGCCGATCGAGCTCGAGATCGGCAACACGAAGGATGTCGTCGAGGCGGTGCGCTCGGGTGCGAAACCTCTCGGCCTGGTCGAAGGCACCGCGCGCGCGCTCGGTGTGCGGCTCGTGCCGTGGCTCGACGACGAACTCGTGCCGGTCGTCGGTGTCGACGCGCCGTTCGTGGTGCGGCGCGACGCCGACTTGTTGAACGTGCCGATTCTGTGGCGCGAGTCGGGCTCGGGCACACGCGCGGTCGTGGCCGAAGCCTTGAAGTCGGCCGGATTGCGGCGGCGGCCGGATCGGCTCGATCCGGTGCTCGGCACGAGCAGCGCGATCGCGAACGCAGCCGCGGCCGGAATGGGGGTCGCGTTCCTCTCGCGTTGGGCACTCGCACCGCTGCTTGCGGCCGGTCGACTGCGCACGATCCCGGGTCTCGCGCTCTCGATCCGCCGGACGTTCCAGTGGGCGTTGCCGGCCGGCGCGCTGACGGGTTCGGCGGCGCGCTTCCATCGCATGGCCACGCAGAGTCCGCCCGTGCAGACGTGAGCGACGCGCGCCCCTTCGAGAAGTTCGGCACGACGTGATGGAGCCGCGCGGCGGTTCTCGTCTTCCAAGGCGAGGACCGCTCGTGAAGCTCCCCGTCACCCGCTCGACGTTCGCCGCGCTGCTCGCGCTGACCACACTCGTGTTCGCCGCGTGCCGCTGGCGTGCAACGGGCGTGCGTAGGGCGTGCGGAGGCGTGCGGAGACGTGCGAAGACGTGCGGAGGCGCGCGGAGGCGCGCGCGAGTGCGCCGACGCTGCTCGTCGAGACCGGCCTGTTCGTGCGAGCGGCAATCGAAAACTGACCCATCCGACGATCGAAAGTTGACCCACCCGAGGCCGACCTTCTCCCTGGTGTGACCCGCATGTCGGTCGGGAGTGATCTCCGACACTCGGGGGTTTCAGGGGGCATCGCCCCCTGATGATCTGCTCGTCTTCGCCGTGGCGAGGACGAGTCCGCGACCGACCGCTTTCGCGACCTCGCGACGACGCGCGCTGTGCTGCGCGCGGCGAACGTGCACCGCTCTTCCGTGCGTTCGAACGCGACGCACTCGTCGGCACCGTCGGACTCGTCTGCGAAGCAGCGCTCGAGGCCGCAGACCGCGCGACCGTCTGGGGCATGTACGTCGTGCCGCCGCAGCGCGGACGCAGCACTGGCGCGGCGTCGCGAGGTCGCGAAGGCTTGGGAGGCCGCGGCTCGAGAAACGCCTGGAGAGCGGCGATCAGCGCCCGCGCTCTCGGCCGGGTGAATTGTATTGCGACGTCGACGGCTTCTCGCTGCAGGCCAAAGTTCGCATCGCGGCCGACGATCGTGAGGGACCGGAGCGGGTGTGTCGGTATGTCACTCGCCCACCGGATCCAAGCTCGAGCGGCTCTCGCTCGCCCCCGATGGCAAGGTGATCTACGCCCTGCGCCGACGCTGGCGCGACGGCACCTCAGCGATCGTGTTCGAGCCGCTTGACCTGGCCGCATTGCGGCGGACTGCGCGAGCTGATTGCGTTCCTCACCGATGGCTTGGTCGTGCGCAAGATTCATGGCAGGCCTCGGACTTCCGACCGAACCGCCGCGGCTCGCGCCCGCACCTGCGGCTCGTGAGTTCGAGTTCGCGGAGTAGCAACCCGGATCGTGGATCGTGCGGCCTGAGCGGGCACGGGCAGGCGGAGCTATGCTGTCACCCACACGAGCCGACGGCGAAACGACCCGTCGAGCCTCCGCAATGAGCATTTTCAGCCAAGCAATAGATAGGACGGGACAGGACGGCGCATTGCGCGCGCCGCGCGCCGCCCACCACGGCCCCCGCGGGTCCCCGGGATGGGCCGGGTGCTGAATGGTCATGCGCTTGGATGTCCCATCAGCATCGCGCGGCGTCTCGTCGAGCGGCGTGGGATCCAGCACGCGATAGTGATGGCAGACTCCCGAAATTCGCGCAAACACAAAGTTTTGGATCTGATGTCAGGAACCCGCGAACCAATGAAACCGGACACTACTGACAATCCATGAGCGACAAAACCCCGCAGCCAAGCCCTAGTGACCAGCGCTTCCTCGATGCTCGCCTATCCTCCACGCCCGGCGGCCGATGGACCTCGTCGTTGCCACGAAAGACACTGATCGGCTTCATTGTCGCGCTGCTTACCGTCGTGGCCATGTCGGCCGCCACCTATCGCGTCCTGCAGACTCGATCGGCGGGCGTACAAAAGGTGATGCAATCGCTCGAGCTGACGCGCTCGCTCGAGGAGGCGAACTCCACGCTCAAGGACGCCGAGACAGGTCATCGCGGGTATCTTCTGCTGGGCGCCGAGCCTTATCTCGAGCCGTACACTGCCGCGCTCGACGAGTTGCCGCGCAACATCGCGGATATTCGACGCTTGGCGGCAGACAGCCCCGCGCAACTGCAGCGGCTCGATGCCGTCGAACGCCTCGCCGCCGAAAGGATGGCAATTATCAAGGAGGGCGTCGAACTGAAGCGCGCTGGTCAATCTGAAGCCGCGCTCGAGCTGGTTCGTTCTGGCCAAGGAATGAGGATGATGACCCGTCTGCGTACGTTGATCGTCGAGATGCAGGTCGCCGAGCGCGCGGCACTCGATGTCAACACGCAGGAATGGGAGCGGGCCGCCGCCTTCTCGACGTTCGTCACCTCGGCGGGAGCAGCGCTCTTGTTCTTCCTCATCGCCGCCGCCGCAGTCGTGTCCTCGAGGGATTTTCGCGAGATGCAAACGCAGGCGTGGCTCCGTTCGGGGCAGAACGAGCTCAGTGTCCGGCTGCAGGGTGCGCAGGAACTCGATCAGCTTGGCGAAAAGATCGTCAGTTTTATCGCTCGCTATCTCAATGCCCAGGTGGGGGCCATGTACTTCGCCGAGGAGGAAGGCCAACTCCGGCTCGTGGGCGCTTATGCGATTCCAGCGCGAACGTCAGACGGGCTCGACCTGGATCGTTCCGTGGGTGGTCTGACGCGACAAGCCCTGCAGGAGAAGTCTGTTTTGAAGGTCAACGATGTGCCGCAGGATTACTTTCCTGTCACCTCCGGCCTCGGCAGTAGCAGGCCCCGGCACCTCGTGATAGCGCCGACCAGTGCCGATGGTGTTGCCAATGCGGTTCTGGAATTGGGCTTCTTTCGTCCCGTCGCGGCGCATGATTTGGAGTTGCTGCGCCTTATCGCAGAGCCCATCGGCGTTGCCCTGAGAACTGCGCAGTACCGCAACAAACTCGCGCTCCTGCTCAAGGAGACGCAGCGACAGGCAGAGGAGCTCCAGGCTCAGCAAGAGGAGTTGCGCGTTTCCAACGAAGAACTCGAGGAACAGAGCCGTACGCTGAAGGAGAGTGCTGTGCACCTCGAGGCGCAGCAGGCGGAGCTCGAGCAGACCAACGCTCAGCTCGAGACGCAGGCCGAACTGTTGCAGTCGCAGAAGGGCGACCTCGAGCGCGCACAGCGCGAGCTCACGGTGCACTCGGACGAGCTCGTGCGCGCGAACCAGGTGAAGTCGGAGTTCCTGGCCAACATGAGCCACGAGCTGCGCACGCCGCTCAACAGCGCGCTCATCCTCTCGAAGGTGCTCGCGGACAATGCGAACGGCAACCTCACCGAGGAGCAGGTGCAGTTCGCGGAGACGATCTACGGCGCGAACACGGATCTGCTCACGCTCATCAACGACATCCTCGACCTCTCGAAGATCGAGGCCGGCAAGGTCGAGGTGCACATGGAGCTGCTCTCGCTGCGCTCGATGATCGAGCAGTTGCGGCGCACGTTCGATCCGCTCGCGGCGCAGAAGGGATTGCACCTCGAGACCTCGCTCCTTGACGAGAACGACGACGTTATCGTGAGTGACGGCCAGCGCCTGCAGCAAGTGCTGAAGAACCTCGTGTCGAACGCCGTGAAGTTCACCGAAAGCGGGACTGTGCGCCTCGCGGTCGATGCGCTGAAGTCGTCCGACGGAGTGCCGCTCGTGCGCTTTTGCGTCATCGACAGCGGCGTCGGCATCGCTCCCGAGCACCAGAATGTCATCTTCGAGGCATTCCGCCAGGCCGACGGCAGCACGCACAGGAAATACGGCGGCACCGGGCTCGGCTTGTCGATCTCGCGGGAGCTCGCGCGCCTGCTCGGCGGCGACGTCACGTTGCAGAGCGAGCCCGGACTGGGCAGCACCTTCACGCTGACTGTGCCCCGCTTGCTCGGGGAGCCCGGCACCACCGCGACGCCCCTCCCGGCTGCAGCGCCTGTCGCCCACGCACCGTCGTCTCACGCGTCTTCGTTTGCACAAGCGCCCGCGCGCACGATGGCCGTGGCCGAGACTAGCCCGGTGGCGAAGCTCGTAGACGATGATCGCGACCTGATTGTGCAAGGCGACCGCGTGATCCTCGTCGTCGAGGACGACGCCGCCTTCGCCGGCATCCTTGTAGGACTCGGGCGCGAGCGCGGCTTCAAGGTCGTTGTCGTGCCTACCGCCGATGACGGCATCGCCGCGACGCGCACGCACAACCCGGTGGGCATCCTCCTCGACGTGAAACTGCCCGACCACTCGGGCCTCACAGTGCTCGAGCGCTTGAAGCGGAACCCGGTCACGCGCCACGTGCCGGTGCACATGATGTCGGTGGAGGATCACGCCCAGCAGGCGCTCGAACTCGGCGCGATGGGTTATACGCTCAAGCCCGTCAAGCGCGAGGAACTGTTGCGCGCGCTAGAACACATGGAGCAAAAGCTCGCGCAGAAGATTGGACGCGTGCTCGTAGTCGAGGACGACGAGCGGCAGCGGCTGGCCATCGAGGCACTGCTAGTCGGCGACGACGTGAGTATCACCGCCGTCGCGACGGCGACCGCCGCACTCGATGCCCTGCATACCTCGACGTTCGATTGCATGGTCGTGGATCTCACCCTGCCCGATCTCAGCGGCTACCAGCTCCTCGAGCGCATGGCCGACGACGAGCGTTACTCGCACCCGCCCGTCATCGTCTATACGGGGCGTTCCCTCAATCGCGACGAGGAACAACGGCTGAGCCAGTATTCGCGCTCGATCATCATCAAGGGCGCTCGCTCGCCCGAGCGGCTGCTCGACGAGGTCACCCTGTTCCTGCACCACGTGGAGGCGAAACTGCCCGCAGACAGGCAGCGCATGCTGCGCGAGGCCCGCAACCGCGATGCCGCATTCGAGGGTCGGCGCATTCTTTTGGCCGAGGACGATGTGCGCAACGTGTTCGCCCTCTCCCGCGTGCTCGAGCCGCTCGGTGCCAAAATGGAGATTGCGCGCAACGGCAAAGAGGCGCTCGCCGCCCTCGATAAGCTTGGCAGCGCGGATCAACGCGAAGACGGCATCGACATCGTCCTGATGGACATCATGATGCCCGAGATGGACGGCATCGCAGCGATGCGGGCCATCCGCGCGCGGCCAGAGTGGCACAATCTGCCCATCATCGCGCTCACCGCCAAGGCGATGAAAGACGACCAGCAAAAGTGCTTTGAGGCTGGCGCGTCCGATTACATGGCCAAGCCCATCGACGTCGAGAAGCTACTGTCACTGCTGCGCGTTTGGATGTTCAAGCGTTGAACTCGAGCGACGGCAAGAACGGGGACGCCACGTTCGACATCGAGCTCAGGCTGCTGCTCGAGGCCATCTTTCAGAGGTATCACTACGACTTTCGCGACTACGCGATGTCGTCGCTGCGGCGGCGGCTGCGGCAGGCGATGGAGCGCTTCGGAGCCTCCTCGCTTTCAGTGCTGCAGGCTCGTGTGCTGCACGATGCGCACGCGCTGCCCATCCTCCTCGACTACCTCACCATACAGGTGAGCGAAATGTTCCGCGACTCCACACACTTTTTGGCCTTGCGCCGCGACGTGTTGCCGATCCTCGCGACCTATCCGTCGCTGAAGATCTGGATCGCTGGATGCAGCACCGGCGAGGAGGTTTACTCGATGGCCATCCTCCTTGAGGAAGAAGGGCTCCTCGATCGCGCGATTATTTACGCCACCGACGTGAACGAAGAAGCGCTGCACAAGGCCGAAGCAGGCGTCTACACGCTCGACCGCGTGGCGGGATTCTCGGAGAGCTATACTAAGGCTGGCGGCAAAGGCTCGCTGTCGGACTGGTACACGGCTGCTTACAACGGTGTCGTCTTCGATCGCCGCTTGCGCAGGAACGTCGTTTTTTCCGATCACTCGCTCTCAACCGATGGAGACTTCACGGAGACGCACCTCGTGATGTGCAGGAATGTTCTTATCTACTTTGACCGCGAGCTGCAAGACCGCGCGATCGCACTGTTCGAGCAATCGCTCATGCCGCGCGGTTTCCTGGCACTCGGCTCCAAGGAGAATCTGCGCGTATCGTCGCACGCCGCCGCCTTTGAGACCTTCAACACGCACGAGCGCATTTACCGGAAGCGATGAATGAATGTGCCTATGAACAAAGCGCCGCTTGTGTGGTTGTTCCCTTCCCCTCGTAAAGGGGGAGGCGTCTAGTGGAATTCAATGACTTGCTGAGACTGGTTCATAGACAGATAAATGGATAGTATCCGAGCGATGAACCACGCACCGTCTGCACCGGGTCAGCTCTCGACGCTCGCGCCCGTCGATGCGATCGTGCTCGGCGCGTCCGCCGGCGGTGTGGATGCGCTGCTCGCGATTGTCTCTGCGTTGCCTTCCTCGTTCATGCTGCCCGTGGTCGCCGTCGTGCACATCCCACGCTACAAGCCGAGTCTGCTCGTCCAGGTGCTCGGCGCGCGCGCACAGATCGCTGTGCGTGAAGCCGAGGACAAAGACGTGCTCCTGCCGGGCCTCGTGATCGCGCCGCCGGACTACCACGTGCTGCTCGACGTCGACAGCGGCGGCCTACACCTCGCGGGAGCGCAGGACGTGCATCTTGCGTTGTCCAATGATGAGCTGGTCAGTTATTGCCGCCCCTCCATCGACGTGCTGTTTCAGTCCGCCGCCGATGTGTTCGGGCCCCGCGTCGCCGGCGTCGTCCTCACCGGCGCGAACGACGACGGCGCCCTCGGGTTGCAGGCGATCAAGGCGAATGGCGGGTTGTGCGCGGTGCAGTCGCCCGACGAAGCATCGGCGCGCAGGATGCCAGATGCCGCCATCGCACGCGCCCAGCCGCAACTCGTGGCGCCGCTAAATGGCATCATCCAATGGATCATCGCTCTCGACGCATATCGCGCGGGCGATACGGAAGGAACGGTATTCCTTGAACGATAACGTCACACTCCTCCTCGTCGACGATCTCGAAGAGAATCTGGTCGCCATGGCGGCATTGTTGCGCGGCCCGGGGCTGAACTTACTGATGGCCCGCACAGGCTCCGAGGCGCTCGAGTTCCTGCTCGTGAACGAAGTCGCTTTAGCGCTCGTGGATGTGCAGATGCCCGACATGGACGGCTTCGAGCTCGCGGAGCTGATGCGCGGGAGCGAGCGCACCAAGCACGTGCCGATCGTGTTCGTGACCGCCGGAGCCCATGATCGGAAGCGGCTGTTTCAGGGCTACGAATCCGGCGCTGTCGACTTCCTCTACAAGCCCATCGAGCCGCATATCTTGACGAACAAGGTCGCCGTGTTCGTGGATTTGTTTCGGCAGAAACGGGCGCTTTCGCGCGAGTCCGTCCTCCGGAGAGCGATTTTTAACAGCGCCAATTTTTCGAGTATCGCTACCGACGCGGAGGGCGTCATCCAGATGTTCAACGTTGGTGCCGAACGCATGCTGGGCTACAAGGCGGCGGACGTGGTGGACAAGATCACGCCCGCCGATATTTCCGATCCGCAGGAAGTGATCGAACGCGCGCAAGCACTCAGCACCGAACTAGGAACGCCGATTGAACCGGGCTTCGAGGCCTTGGTGTTCAAGGCCTCGCGCGGCATCGAGGACATCTACGAGTTGACCTATATCCGCAAAGATGGCAGCCGGTTCCCGGCCGTGGTGTCCGTCACGGCGTTGCGCGACGTGCAGGACATCATCATCGGCTATCTGTTGATCGGCACCGACAACACCGCGCGCAAGCAGGTTGAAGAGGAGAGGCTGAAACTCGATCAGCGCCTGCGTGACCAGCAGTTCTACACGCGTTCTCTCATCGAATCCAATATCGACGCGATTATGGCCACCGATCCGCAAGGCATCATCACCGACGTCAACAAACAGATGGAAGCGCTCACCGGTTGTACGCGCGACGAGCTGATAGGCGCACCGTTCAAGAACTTCTTCACCGATCCGGAACGGGCTGAGGCGGGCATCAAGCAGGTGCTGGTTGAAGGCAAGATCACCAACTACGAGCTCACCGCACGCAGTAGAAATGGCAAAGAGACCGTGGTGTCTTACAATGCGGCCATCTTCTACGATCGGAATAGGCGGCTGCGGGGGGTATTCGCGGCGGCCCGTGAAGTCACGTAGCCCGGAATGGGTAGGAAGTGACGATTCGTTGTGTGGGTCCTTCCGGAATCTCCGTGAGCTCCCCAGCGAGAGCGACGGCGTGAAGTATCGATGCGCGCCTGAGGCCTGCCAGTCGCGGTCGACTGACGATACAACCGACGGCCAGGAGGTCGTCGTTGCAGGTCACGCAACTCTTCGAAATGATATTGGGATTGCAGGCGCCGTGGGACATCAGCCGCGTGGCCCTGGAGACGAGCGGCAAGCGCGTTGACCTCTGGGTCGAGCACGCGACTCGACTTCCTGGCCCGACTCGCGGCGCTCGCTCCTCGACCGCGAGCGCACTTGCTGATGTATCACGGCGTGCTGGCACCGGCGGCCAAGTGGCGCGAGCTCATCGTGCCGCGGCCTCCGGGTTCGCCGAGCTGTCCGCTGGGCGGCTCGCACGGCGAACAGCCTCCGCAACAGAGCTCTGAGTCCCCTCCCGCGGCCAACGCTCGCCAACCCAAGCGCCGTACGCGCTCGACGGGGCCTGAGCTCATGCTGCGCGCACTTTCGATCGACGTATTGACCTGCCCGCATTGTGGCGGACTGCGAGAGCTGATTGCGTTTCTCACTGATGGTCTGGTTGTGCGCAAGATCCATGGCAAGCCTCAGACTTCCGGCAGAACCGCCGCGGCTCGCGCCCGCTCGAGGGCCGCCTGAGTTCGAGTGCGCGGAGTAGCCACCCGGATCGTGGATGGTGCGGGCTCAGCGGGCTCGGGCAGGCGGAGCTCGGCTGTCACCCACACGAGTCGACGGCGAAACGAGCCGTCGAGTCTCCGCAATGAGCGTTTTCAGCCAAGCAATAGACAGGACGGGACGGGACGGCGCAGGACGGCGAACTGGGCGCGCCGCGAGACGCCCACCACGGCTCCCGCGGGACCCCGGGATGTGCCGGGTGCTGAATGGTCATGCGCTTGGATGTCCTATCCGCGCGAGTGGCGACGACTTCTCCCGGTGTCAGGATCGTTGTCGGCTTCCGAGCGAGGGGCCCGTTGAGTTCAGATACAAGGCCGCCCCATGAGTGACGAGCCCGTGTCGCAACCCGGCATCATCCTCTACCAGACGCAAGACGGCCGAACGCGCATCCAATGCCGGTTCGAAGACGAGACGCTCTGGCTGACCCAGGTCCTGATGTCGAAACTGTTCCAGACCACCGTTGCGAACATCAACATCCACCTGAAAGCTATCTACGCGGAGGGCGAACTGCAGTCGGAAGCAACTATCAAGTCCCCCTTGATAGTTCGAAAGGAAGGGGCGCGGCAGTTCTCGCGGCCAGTCCTGCACTACAGCCTGCCCCTGGTCCTAGCCGTCGGCTTCCGGGTCCACAGCCGCCGGCACGCAGTTCCGGCAGTGGGCGACGGCGCGCTTGCACGAGTACTTGGTGAAGGGATTCACCATGGACGACGAGCGGCTCGAGAATCCGCCGGGGCCGGGGCCGGTGGACTACTTCGACGAGCTGCTCGAGCGCATCCGCGACATCCACTCGTCCGAGCGACGCTTCTATCAGAAGCGTGCTCGACATCTACGCGACGAGCATCGATTACGCGGTGGACGCAGACCTGACGACGAAGTTCTTCGCCACCGTTCAGAACAAGATGCACTGGGCCGCACACGTACACACGGCGGCCGAGGTCATCCATCAGCGGGTGAATTCGACAAGCCGCTGATGGGACTGCAGACCACGCGACCGGGCGGCATCGTGCGCAAGGACGACGTGGCGATCGCGAAGAACTACCTCACTGAGCCCGGGCTGCAGGTGTTGAATCGCATCGTCAATCTCTACATGAAATGCGCGGAACTCCAAGCGCTGGAGCGGAACCCGATGACGATGCGCTACTGGATCAAGAAGCTCGATGAGTTCTTGAAGGTGTCGGGGCGAAAGCTGCTAGATCATGCGAGGACGACCGCGGCCGAGGCAGCCAAGGCCAAAGCGGAACTGGAATACAACCGCTACCGCGCGTTCTTGGACACGCAACCGAGAGCGATCGACGTCGCGTTCGAGAAGACCGCGAAGGAGTTGAAGAAGCTGCCGAGCCCGAAGAAGCCCAAGCGTGGAAAGTCATGAGGCGTGGTCAGACGCTCGCGACGACCGAACTCTCCGCGATCTCTCCGCGCATCGTCGCGGCCATTGCGGTGCACAGGGGTTCCTTCGATGCACCGCGCGCCGCGGCCCCGAGTGCGTGCATGCTCTCCCCCGAGAGGCCGACGGGAACCCAGAGGATTCCGATCGATCGACGCTCCGTCCGAGCTCGTGCGCGACGTGCAGCGCTGCCGTCCGTACCGCGACCGCCGCGTTCAATCGCGTCACGTCGCCTCTCTCCGTCCGCAACCAGAGCCGGCTCGGCCTGCACGGACCAGCGCGACATGGACCGGAGTACCAGGATCGATGACGCTCGCGAGGCACGCTAGTCTCTGACGCTCCATGGTCCGCCTACGCGCCGTCGTCGTGCCCCATACGCACTGGGACCGCGCGTGGTACCTCACCTTCCAGCAGTACCGGGTCCACCTCGTCGAGCTCGTCGACGGGCTGCTCGAGTTGCTCGAGCAGGACCCGACGTTCCGCTCCTTCACGCTCGATGGCCAGATGGCGCTGGTCGAGGACTACCTGGCGATCCGGCCCGAGGCGCGCGCCCGGATCCGCGCGCTCGTGGCGGCCGGTCGACTCGAACTGGGCCCATGGTTCGTCCTGCCCGATGCGTTCCTGCCCAGCGGGGAGGCGCTGATCCGCAACCTGCGCCTGGGGCTCCGGCTCGCGCGCGCGCTGGGCGCGGAGCCGCGTGACGGGTACATGCCCGACTCGTTCGGACACATCGCGCAGATGCCGATGATCCTGCGCGGCTTCGGGCTGCGCTCGTTCCTGTTCATGCGCGGGCTCTCGCGCGAACAGTGGGAGCGTCTGGGTTGCGAGTTCCGCTGGCGCGCCAGCGATGGCAGCGAGGTGACGACCATCTACCTGCGCGACGGCTACCTCGATGCGAGCGCTCTGGGGTTGCCCGAGGCGTTCGGCGACTTCGAGGGGCTCGAGCCGCGCGTCGAACTGGCCGTCGAGCGCGTGACCGCGTCGCTCGCGTCGCGCGCGGGTCGCCTGCCGTCGGGCGGCGCGATCCTCCTGAACGGATGCGACCACATGCCGTTTCAGCCAGAGTTGCCGACCTTGCTCGCGGATGTGCGCGCGGCGCTGCCCGAGATCGAGTTCGTGCACGGCGGCATCGGCACGTACCTCGACCACGTCGAAGGATCCGGCGCGGCGCTCCCGGTGCACACGGGCGAGCTGCTCGGGAACGAGCACAATCCGATCCTCTCCAGCGTCTGGTCCGCGCGCGTCTACCTCAAGCTGGCGAACCACAGGGCGCAGTGGCTCCTCGAGCGCGTCGCGGAGCCGCTCGCGGTCGCCGCGGGTCGTCGCGGCGAAGCGCTGATGGCGCTCGTCGACGAGGCCTGGCGGCTCCTGATCCTCAATCACGCGCACGACGACATCTGCGGGTGCAGCATCGACGCCGTGCACCTCGACGACGTGGCGCGCTTTCGCGAGGTCGAGGAGATCGCCGCCAGTGTGGCCGCGGAAAGCGTGCGCGAGCTCGCGCGGAGACTCGATCTGCGACGCGACGGTTCGAGAACGTGGTTGTGCGCTCTGCGCACGGCCTCGGTGGACACGCCCGAGATCGTGGAAGCCGAGGTCTTCGTCCCGCGCGTCGAGGGCGTCGTCGCGCCGAGCGCGGTCGAGGTGTTCGACGCATTCGGCCGGCGGATCGCGGTCCAGATGATCGCTGTCGAACGCGACGCGTTCCGCGCGCGACATTTGGATGCGGGGTTGGGGACCCGGCTGCGCTTCGCGTTCTTGCTGCAGCAACCGGCGCACTCGATCGCCTGGCTCCGCGTCGAACCGCGCGAGGACGCGGCCGGATCCGACGTAGCCGAACTCGATGTAGCCGAACTCGACGTGGTGGAACCCGACGTAGCCGAACCCGACGTAGCCGAACTCGACGTAGCCGAACCCGACGGGGCCAAACTCGACGTAGCCAGACTCGACGGTGCCAGACTCGACGGTGCCAAACCCGCTCGCGCGAGCAGCTCGACGATCGAGAACGCGGAATGGCGCGTCTCCATCGATGCCCAGGGCCGCGTCGATCTCGAGCACGAGCCCACGCGGACCCTCCTCCGCGATGCCGTCGCCTTCGAGAGCACGGCCGACCTGGGCGACGAGTACACGTACGGGCCGGTTCCCGAAGAGGCCCCGCTGCTCACGCGCGAACTCGAAGCCACCGAGATCGGGCCGACCACCCGCGGTGCAGTGTTCTCGGAGCTGTGCGCCGCCTGGACGATCCGAAGTCCGCGGATGATCGCCGCGAACGAGGCCGGTGTGAGCGTCTCGATGCGGATCCGCCTCGCGCGGGACGGCGGGCCGCCCGCAGTGCGCGTCCGCGTACGCAACGAGGCGCGCGACCATCGGCTGCGACTGCTCCTCGCGACGGACGGTCGTGCCACGCGGTCGCTGGCCGGCGGGGCCTTTGAGATCAGGGAACGTCCGATCGTCCACCCGGAAACGCCGGAGAGCGCGCCCGAACGCTACGCGGCGTTCCCGGGCGAGTTCGAGTACCCGACCCAGTTCAGCCGCGACTTCGTCGCCGTCCCGGGAGAGCGGGCCACCCTCGTGGTCGTGCACCGCGGCCTGCACGAGTACGAGCTGATCGAGGGCGAGCGCACGCAGCTCGCGATCACGCTCTTGCGTTGCGTCGGCAAGCTCTCACGCGGCGACACGCGCTGGCGTCGGGTCCAGGCCGGGCCGAGCGTCGACACGCCGGATGCGCAGTGCCTCGGGACGCACGTGTTCGAAATGCAGCTCGGCCTCGAGGCTCCGTCTGTCCCAACGTCCGCCCCACAGTTCGCCCCGCCGTCCGCCCCGCCGTCCGCCTCACAGTTCGCCTCACAGTTCGCTCCACAGTTCGCTCCACAGTTCGCTCCGCCGTTCGCCCCGCCGTTCGCCCCGCCGTTCGCCCCGCCGGCCATCCCACCGTCCGCCCCAATGTCCGCCCTCGCATCGCGCGCGCTCGCCTGGTCCCAGCCGAGCTTCGTCACCGAGGCGCGCCTCGTCCCGTTCGGTAACACGAGCACCGAGCACCCGAAGATTCGGCGGCTCGTGGAGATCGACGGCGACGACGTCGAGCTGTCCGCGCTGGAGCTCGACGCAGCCAACGCGCGCATCCTGCTGCGCGTCTGGAACCGCGCCGCCGCACCAAGTTTCGCGCGGATCGCGCTGCGCGAAGCCGCGCTGGCCGGTCGCACGATCACCGGCGCGGCGCACGTCGGTCTCGACGGGCGCGAGGGACCGGACCTGCCTCTCTCCGACGGCTGGGTTCGCGTCGATCTGGCTCCACACGGACTGGCCTCGCTGGCCTTCACGCTCGAACCGCACGCATGATCACCGGCACGTTCCTCGACGAGATCAGTCACGACATCCCTTCCGCGAACTGGGATCGCGAGGCGTGGACCCGCGACTTCGCGGCGATGCGCGCGTTCGGGATCGACACGGTCGTGCTGATCCGCGCCGGCTACCAGGACCGCTGCACGTTCGATTCCGCGGTGCTGCGCGGACGGTACGGCTACCTCATCGTCCAACAGGACCTCGTCGCGTTGTTCCTCGAGCTGTGCGAGCAGTTCGGTCTGAAGTTCTTCTTCGGAACCTACGACTCGGGCCGGCACTGGACGGCGGGCGAGCACCAGGCCGAGATCGACGTCAACCTGGCGTTCACCGAGGAGTTCTTCGCGCGCTACGGGCAGAGCCCGGCTCTCGCCGGCTGGTACATCAGCCACGAGATCGACGCGTTCGACGACGGCGTGATGCGCGTCTACGAGTCGCTCGCGCGCCACCTGCGCGGTCTCAAGCGCGTACCGATCCTGATCTCGCCCTACATCCGCGGCGCGAAGCAGTTCGGCTCCACGATCTCGCTGGAACAACACGAGCACGAGTGGGACCGCGTGTTCGCCCGCATCGAGGGTCTGGTCGACATCGTCGCTTTCCAGGACGGGCAGGTGGAGTACGCGAAGCTGCCGGATTTCCTGGCGCTGAACGCGGGCCTCGCGCGCAAGCACAGCCTGGTCAGCTGGTCGAACGTCGAGAGCTTCGACCGCGACGTCCACATCAAGTTCCCGCCGATCGCGTGGCCCAAGCTGCGCTACAAGATGGACGCCGCGCGCTCGGCCGGCGTGGACAAGCTGATCACGTTCGAGTTCTCGCACTTCCTCTCGCCGAACTCGATGTTCCCGTCCGCGAAGGGGCTGCACGCGCTCTACATGCAGTGGAAGCGCGAACTGGAGAGCCGCAATGCCTGACATCGCGCGCGAACGCGTCGAGTCCTGGCGATCGCGGATGCAGGCCGAGCTGCAACAGAACGTCGTGCCGTTTTGGATGCAGCACTCGCTCGACCGCGAGAACGGCGGGTACTTCAACTGCCTGGATCGCGACGGACGGCGCTTCGACACGAAGAAGCACGTGTGGTTGCAGGGGCGGCAGGTGTGGATGCTCTCGAAGCTCTGCGGCGCAGACCCGTCGCGCGCCGACACGTCACGCACCGATGTCTCACGCGCCGATAACTCACGCGCCGGTCCGTCACGCGCCGACCTCCTCGACGCCGCGACGCTGGGTGCACGCTTCCTGCGCGAGCACGCCCGTCGCGATGACGACCGCGTCTACTTCAGCCTGACCCGCGAGGGCGCGCCGCTCGCATTGCAGCGCAAGATCTTCGCCGAGTGCTTCTACGTCCTGGCCTTCGCCGAGTACGCGCGCGCCAGCGGCGACGACTCGTACCGCGAGCTCGCGCTGAGCGAACTGGACGCGATCCTGCGCTGGATCGACGATCCGACACCGCTCGGTCGCCCGCGTTTGCGCGGACAGATCGCGACCAGCGAGTTGGCCGTCCCCATGATCCTGCTGAACCTGGTCTCCGAGGTTCGTGGCGCGCCCGGCTCGCCCACGTTCCGCGATCGCGAGGACTACGACCGGATCGAAGCGCGCTGCGTGGCCTCGATCCGGCGCCACTTCGACCGCGAGCGCGGTCTCGTGTTCGAGACGATCGGCGCCGACGGATCGCGTCTCGATTCACCGGAGGGTCGGCTGATCAACCCGGGTCATGTGATCGAGTGCGGATGGTTCCTGCTCGATCACGCACGGCGCGTGCAAGACCGCGAGCTGACGCGCGACGCGCTGGCGATGATCGACGGCGCGCTCGAACTCGGCTGGGATCGCGAGCACGGCGGCATCCTCTACTTCCTCGACTCGGAGGGCTTCAGCCCGCAGCAGCTCGAATGGTCGATGAAGCTGTGGTGGCCGCACTGCGAAGCTCTGGTCGCCCTGCTGATGGCGTGGCGCGAAACCGGCGAAGCGCGCTGGTTCGAACGCTTCGAGACCGTAGCCGACTGGACCTTCGATCACTTCCCGGACCCCGCGTTCGGCGAGTGGTTCGGGTACCTCGACCGCCGCGGCGTCGTCTCGCAGCGCTTCAAGGGCGGGCCGTACAAGGGTTGCTTCCACGTGCCGCGCGCTCTCTTCCTGTGCGAGCGCGAGCTGCGCGCGGCGCTCGAGCTGCACTGAGCACTCCCGGCTGGGGTGGCGAGGGCGCAAGGCCCAGTGCGCAGGACCGAGTACGCAGGCCTTCTCACTCGCCCGGATCTCTCACCAGGCCGCCTGTTCGGTCTGAGATGAGGGCACGTTGCCGACGCGGATGGCTTGTCGGGCGCCGACTTTCGGCGGCGTGTCCGAAGGGCGAGCGAATCTGTGCCCGCGGATCGTGAGTCACATGCGTAGCTGCGCGTGTTCGCGTTGCTGCGGAGTCGGCACACACAACGGTTTGCTGGGTGGGCTGGCCTCAGAGAATCTCCGCGGACTTCTTCCAAGTTCGGCGCGCAAGCGCACACTCGTCTGAACCGAACCCGGTGCCGGGAACGCCACGCTATGTCCGCGACCGACCCGCCGTCCCTGCGTAGCTTCCGGACGTTCCTGAGCGCATCCACACGCACTTCGCCGCACATGAACGGGCCGACCGCGACGACGCCACTTGCGGATCGACATCGCCACCCACCCTGCGCACACAGCGCGCAGCACGCCGGAATCGTCTGACCATGGACCAGGCATCCCACAACCGGATCGTCTCCTTCATCTGGGGCATCGCCGACGACGTCCTGCGCGACCTCTTCAAGCGCGGCAAGTACCCCGACGTGATCCTGCCGATGTGCGTCATCCGGCGCATGGACGCGGTGCTCGAGCCGACCAAGCAGAACGTCCTCGACACCAAGACGAAG
>Ga0209591_10003081_pt1 | contig 19518 bp, 20 predicted proteins | sample MAT01_FD_187207 | JGI IMG/M metagenome (GOLD analysis project Ga0209591, IMG submission 187207) | Freshwater microbial communities from Lake Fryxell liftoff mats and glacier meltwater in Antarctica - MAT-01 (SPAdes) (version 2) | ecosystem: Environmental > Aquatic > Freshwater > Ice > Liftoff... | reverse complement strand
AATTTATTTCCCCGGTCGTGCAACTGCCGGCGGAGCGGTTCGCAGCGCTTGATGCGAAGGATGCGCCGGTGGGCGCGGCGGCGACCGGCATGCGCGGCAAGTGGTTGATTGTTACGCGCGATGGCGGCACCTGCGAAGCGATTTGTCTGAAAAAACTCTACGCCATGCGGCAGGCGCGATTACTGGTTGGCAGGGAGCTTGATCGGGTTGCGCGCGTGATGCTGATTGACGACGACGTGGCACCGTCACCGCAGATGCTGGCGGATTACGCTGGCACCGCATTCGTGTCAGCGAAAACCTCGGCCTGGCTGGCCAAGCTGCCGCGAAAGGCTGATGACGCCACCAACGGGCGCGGCTACATCTACGCTGTCGATCCGATGGGCAACCTGTTTATGCGCTATCAGGCGGATGAGGATATCAAGGAGCTGGCGGCTGACTTTCGGCGTGTGCTGAAGGCATCCCAGTTGGGCAAAGACATGGAAAGCGTAAGCGGAAAGTAGAGGCAGTTTGCAATGAAGATGAGCGGAATTGAACACGGCGTCGTGGGCCTGATTACATTGGCAATCATTGTTGGGGCATGGGCTTGGGCAGGCCGCGATCAGGCGCGTTTCCGGAAGCTGATCTCGATAACGGCGGTGACGACCTTCGTGCTGATCATTCTCGGTGCGTTTGTGCGGTTGTCCGACGCGGGATTGGGCTGCCCTGATTGGCCCGGGTGCTACGGAAATTTGACGCCGCATCATTCGACCGAAGAAATCCGCGCAGCCGAGGTCGTGATGCCCGGCGGGCCGGTGACCATGGCCAAGGCGTGGAAGGAGATGGCGCATCGATATCTCGCCATGGTGGTGGGCGCATTGATCGCAGCGATTATGTTTGCTGCGTGGCGCAACCGCAAGGCGTTTGCGCAGTCGCCGATGCTTGCAACGGTGATCGGCGCGGCCGTGATTTTTCAGGCGGCGCTTGGCGCATGGACCGTGACGATGCTGCTCAAGCCGGCGATTGTGACTTCACACCTGCTCGGCGGTGTTGCCATTCTTGCGTTGCTGGCATTGTTGTTTGCGCAGCAGGCCGCAAGTGGAAAATTCGGCGCACGTATAATGGCCACTCCCGGTCTGCGTATGTTTGCGGTGTTGGCGTCTTGCGTGCTGTTTATACAGATTGTGTTGGGCGGCTGGACGAGCACCAATTACGCTGCCCTAGCCTGTGTCGACTTGCCGAAGTGCAACGGGCAGTGGGTGCCAGATATGGATTTCGCGAATGCGTTCCATGTGATTCGTCCGCTCGGAGTCGGGCCAGATGGTGAATTGCTGACGCTCGACGCGCTGCGTGCAATTCATTGGGTACACCGTGTTGGCGCAATTGTTGTGGTGGCTGTCGTCGGCTTGTTTGCCTGGCGGCTCATGCAACAACGCGACGCCAACAAGGTCGGGAAGATGTTGGGTGCAATGTTGGCGCTTCAGGTGCTGCTCGGACTGTCAAACGTGTGGTTCAGCCTGCCGATCGCCGTCGCCGTGGCGCATAACGGTGTCGCGGCACTATTGATGGCGCTGATGGTGGTGACGATTTACCGAATGAACAGGGCTTAAATTTCCGGATGTAATGCTGTGACTGAAGAGCTACTCACCTACCGACAGCCGAATGTGTTGGCCCAGTTTCTGGTGCTGACCAAGCCGCGCGTCAATGCGTTGATCGTCTTTACGGCCATCATTGGCATGATGCTGGCTTACCCGGTCGGTATTGCGTGGGATCTGCCGTTGATGCTCATTTCGACAGTCGGCATCTGGCTGGTGGCCGGCGCCGCGGCGGCCTTTAATTGTCTTGTTGAGCAGGCCATCGACCGGAAAATGGCGCGCACGCGCGCGCGCCCGACGGTCGCCGGCAGCATTTCCACCACGCAGATTCTGTTGATGGCCGGCGCGATCGGCGGAGCCGGATTGCTGATCTTGTACCGCTATGTAAACCCGCTGACCATGTGGCTGACGCTGGCAACCTTCGTCGGTTATGCGGTGATTTACACCATCATTCTCAAGCCGGCGACGCCGCAGAATATCGTCATCGGCGGCGCCTCTGGCGCGATGCCGCCGATACTCGGCTGGGCGGCGGTGGCCGGCGTGGTAGATCCGCAGGCGCTGCTATTGTTTCTGATTATCTTCGCGTGGACGCCGCCGCATTTTTGGGCGCTCGCACTTTATCGCAAGGAGGAGTACGCGAAGGCCGGTGTGCCGATGCTGCCGGTCACCCATGGCGATCAGTTCACCAAGCTGCACTTGCTGCTCTACACGTTCATGTTGTCGGCTGCGACGTTGCTACCGTTTGTTGTCGGCATGGCTGCATGGCTCTACCTCGCCTGCGCAATCGTCCTGAATGCGATCTTCATCTGGTTTGCAGTGCAGCTCTACCGCCGCTACACGGACGCGTTGGCGCGCCGTACGTTCAATTTTTCCATCCTCTACCTCGCATTGTTGTTTGCGGCGTTGCTGATTGATCATTACCTGCCGCTGTTGGGTAATTTTCGCTGATGCGCCGCGTCCTGTTGGCCGTGTTGGCCGCAATAACGCTTGGCATCGTTGGTTGCAGCCCGGCCGCCCCCAGCTTTAACGCGGTCGACATCACCGGCGCGCCAAGCTTTGGCACGGACTTTCGCTTGACCGACCAGAGTGGTAAGGCGCGCACGCTGGCGGACTTCCACGGCAAGGTCGTCGCGGTGTTCTTCGGATTTACCTTTTGTCCCGACGTGTGTCCTACCACGCTTTCTGAAATGCGCCAGGTGATGCAGCGACTGGGCCCGAAGGGTGAAAAACTGCAGGTGTTGTTTATCACCGTTGACCCAAAGCGCGACACGCCGGAGTTGTTGTCCAAATACATGTCCGCGTTTCATCCCAGCTTTCTCGCCTTGTACGGAGACACCGCGGCGACCAATAAAGTAACGCGCGACTTCAAGATCGTGACGCGCATCGTGCCGGGCCAGTCAGCGGACACCTACACGGTAGATCACACCGCCGGCACATTGATTTTCGACACGCAGGGGCGCTTGCGTTTGATGGCACCCTACGGACTTGGCGTAGAAAAATTGACAGCAGATATCAAACAACTTATGTAGAAAGGCAGCACCATGTCCATCCAACGGCTACACGTCGGCAAGCGGCTCTCCGAGGCGGCGGTACACAACAACACCATCTACCTCGCCGGACAGGTCGCGGAGGACAACTCGCAGGACATCACCGGTCAAACAAAGCAGGTGCTGGCCGCCATCGACAAACTGCTGGCTGAGGCCGGTAGCGACAAGACCAAGCTGCTGCAGGTGACGATTTTCATTGCCGATATGAAAGACTTTCCGGGCATGAATGCGGTTTGGGATGAGTGGGTTGTGCAAGGCGCGACGCCACCGCGGGCGACCATAGAGGCCAAACTCGCCAAGCCGGCGTGGAAGGTGGAAATGCTGGTGGTTGCTGGCAAGTAACGCCGCCAACCTGCAGGAAAACGAAACGGGCACCGAGGTGCCCGTTTTTTATGCGTACGGCGTGTTACTCAAGCGGCAGCGTAGTCCTGCAAATGTAGTTTCATTTTTTGCATCGCCTTGACTTCGATCTGGCGGATGCGTTCTGCTGAAACCCCGTACTCGGCGGCGAGTTCGTGCAGCGTCTTTTCTTCGCCTTCGTTCAGCCAGCGGGTTTCAATGATCCGGCGACTGCGCTCATCGAGACTCGACAGCGCGGCTTCCATGCCGGAAGTCGCCGCCGCTTCTTTTTGCAGCCCACTCAAGCGGGTGGCCGCATCGACCGTGCTGTCTTGCAAGTAGGCAATCGGACTCACCCAGTTCTCATCGTCCCCGTCATTGGGTTCGAGCGAGATTTCTTGGCCGGTAAGGCGCTTCTCCATTTCGCTGACGTCCGTTTCTTTGACGTTGAGTTGCCGCGCAACTTCCTTCACTTCGTTCGGCGATAGCGTGCCGAAGTTCGGCTTCATCGAACGCAAATTGAAAAACAGCTTGCGTTGCGCCTTGGTCGTTGCGATCTTCACGATGCGCCAGTTTTTCAGGATGTACTCGTGCATCTCAGCTTTAATCCAATGCACGGCAAACGATACCAGACGCACACCGCGCTCGGGGTCGAAACGTTTCACCGCCTTCATCAGGCCGATGTTGCCTTCCTGAATCAGATCAGCCTGCTGCAGGCCGTAGCCGGCATAGTTTCTGGCGATCGATACCACCAAGCGAAGATGGGACATAACCATCCCCGAGGCCGCCGTAAGGTCGCCGCGGGTCGATAGCGCGACCGCCAACTCGTGCTCGCGCGCGGGTGTGAGCAACGGGATGCGGTTCACGCTGGAAATGTAGTTTTCCAGACTGGCAACCGATAGTGCGGGTAGATTTAAGCTCGCTGAAGACATGTTGTACTCCTGACGGAATGCAATGCGGCAAGTGCCGCTTTATACGTGCAATATTAGCACTCTCGCATTAGGAGTGCTAACGCGTCGGGAAGTTCACTTTTGCCGCTGGTTCAAAGATCAGCGCTAACGGTGGACACGTAAGCGCCCGCACACAAAGTACGTCTTTTTTGATAGGGTTGCCGTCAGCGGCTTCTAACGCGGGTTCGTCAGCTAGTTCTCTGAAAGCTCCCAAATCGAAACTCAAACCTCCTCGAACCCTGGTAGCGGTTGTCAAAGTCCAGCACTGGCGGGCGTTTCCCGGCATAAAGCGCTGGAAAAGCCCACCAGCCAACGAGTTTTACCGCGAGCTTCTAGCCACGTCTGGCTGGCGGCACGTACCGCCAACGCTTCGGGTATTTCATTTTGCAGCCTCGACCTGCCGCCAATACATCGATACCGAAACGAACGCACCGACCCAACCCAGTGCCGTGCCCAGCCCGACCACCCACACAGCTTGCACGATCGTCGGCACTTGCACGGATAACTCCGCGCCGTACGTCGCCGCGAGCGCGTTGACCTCGGAACCCGCCCACCGTCCAAGCGCAGTCGCGGCGAGTACCGCCAGCGTGCCGGCCAGCGCGCCTTGCAGCGCACCAAAGTATAAGAAAGGTCGTCTGACAAATCGTCTGGTCGCGCCGATGAGTCGCGCGACAATGATTTCGTCCTTTTGTGTCAGCATTTGCAGTCGGATGGTATTACCGACAACAAAAACCACCGCTGCGCCCAACATCGCCCCGAGCAAGAACACCAGCCGCTCGGCGAATCTGGCAAACCGGGTCAGCTTCTTCGCCCACTCGAAGTCCATCGTGATTGTTTCCACTTTCGGTATCGGCGTCAGGTCGGCGCGCATGGCATCAAGCGTTGCGCCATCGACGGATTTCGGCTTGATGGCAAAGGCGTGCGGCAACGGATTGGCATCGATGCCAGCCAGCAGGTCGCCCAGATTGGCGCGCTGCTTCATATCGGCGAGTGCCGCTTCGCGCGAGATGAACACCACGCTCTGCGCGTTTGCATGCGCGCGTAACTTCCGCTCAACATCCTTCGCCTCCGCGTCGGTCGCCGACAGCGCCAGGTAGACGTTCACATTGGGCTCGGTGTTGAGTCTTGACGCCGCGCTGGTGATGTTTTCGAACAGCATGAACAGGCCCAGTGGCAAAAGGATCGCGATGGCGATTACGCCGATTGAGAGGCCGCTCGCCAGCGGCTGTGAGCGCATGCGGCCGATTGCGCGTCCGAACGCCTGTCGATGTGAGGCCAATATTGCGCTCATGGAACCACCCGGCCCTGATCAAGCGTGACGCGGCGGCATTGCAGGCGCGCAAGTCCGAGTTCGTCGTGCGTCGACAGTACGACCGTCACGCCGACTTGATTGAAGCTGCGAAACAAATCCAAGATCGTCGCGGCGTAAGCTTGGTCAAGGTTGCCGGTCGGCTCATCTGCAATGAGCACCGAAGGGCGGTTGACGATGGCGCGCGCAATGCAAAGACGCTGCTGCTCGCCGCCGGAGAGGGCGATTGGATGCGCTTTTTCACGCGGCAGCAGGCCGACTTTATCGAGTGCCGCGCGAACCCGCTTGCCGGTTTCGTGGCGCGTGAAGCCTGCGATCTCCAACGGCAGCGCGACGTTCTCGAATACGTTTCGATCAAACAACAGTTTGTGGTCCTGAAACACCAGCCCCAGATTTTGCCGTAGCACCGACAAATGGGCTTCCTTGAGCAGCGCGAGATTCTGGCCGTTCACCATCACATTGCCGCCGGAGGCGAATTCGATCCCCGCCACGAGCTTGAGCAATGTCGATTTGCCGGCGCCCGAATGCCCGGTAATGGCGACCATTTCGCCTTTGTCGATCACCAGTGAGACATCCTTGAGCGCCTCATAGCCGCTCGCATAGCGTTTGGTCACGTTCGAGTAGTGGATCATCTGGGCGCTCGCCGGTCCGTCACGTCAAAACAGCGCGTCGACAAACTCTTTGGCCACAAACGGCTTCAGATCATCGATCGATTCGCCGACGCCGATAAAGCGAACCGGAATCGGCCGTGACGGCCGCTCGGCAGCCAGTGCGGCGATCATGCCGCCTTTGGCGGTACCGTCGAGTTTGGTGACGACCAGTCCGGTCAGTTGCAGCGCGTCGTCAAACGCCTTGGTCTGGGCGAGGGCGTTTTGTCCGGTATTGGCGTCGAGAACGAGCAGGGTTTCGTGCGGGGCGGTTGGATCCGCTTTGGCGATGACGCGTTTGACCTTCTTGATTTCTTCCATTAAGTTAAGCTGCGTCGGCAGGCGACCAGCCGTATCCGCCAAAACAATGTCGATGCCGCGTGCTCTGGCGGCGCTGATGGCATCGAAGATCACCGCCGCGGAATCGCCGCCTTGCTGCGCGATGACGGTGACATTGTTTCGCGCGCCCCACGTCATTAGCTGTTCGCGCGCCGCGGCGCGGAAGGTGTCGCCGGCCGCCAGCAGCACACTGTGCCCTTGCGCTTGAAAGTACTTTGCGAGTTTGCCGATGGTCGTCGTCTTGCCGGCACCATTCACGCCGGCGATCACGATGACGAACGGACGGTGCGTCGATACGTCCAGCGGTCGCTCAAGCGGAGCGATCAGCGCCGTCAGGGCGGTCTTGAATTCCTCCCTCAAGATCACGCCGTCGGCAATTTTTTTCTCGCGCTGTGTGAGCCGAAGATTGTCGACCAGCCGGGCCGCAGTGGCGGCACCAACGTCGGCGGTGATCAGCGCGCTTTCGAGATCTTCAAACAGCGCCTCGTCGATTGTTGGGTGGCGCGCAAACAAATCGGACACGTCGGTATTCAGAACCGCGCGAGTCTTGGCGAGTCCTGCGCGAAGACGGGACAGCCAGCCTGACGATGATTCGACCGGGGCTTGGGGGGCGGGCTTGTTGGCGGGGCTGGCGAACACGATTGCTGGTCGACTTTTCTAGTCTTGATGGGGTACGCCCTCTCGCTGAGGGTACATGTGCGACATTCTAGGGTAACGGCGGATAAGTTGGACCGGCGCGCTCGTGCGAAACTCGGTGCCATGGGCGCACGATCAACAAAGCCGCATCCCGCAGGGACGGTACGCAATCAGATTCGCATCGGCGGCGGCCTGTGGCGTAGCCGCGTACTGGCGTTCCCTGACGCACCCGGACTGCGCCCGACGCCGGACCGCATCCGCCAAACACTGTTCAACTGGTTGGGCCAGACATTACACGGCAAGACGTGTCTGGATGCCTTCGCCGGGAGTGGGGCGCTAGGGTTTGAGGCTGCATCGAGAGGTGCCGAGCGGGTGGTGATGTGCGAGGCGAACGGTGGCGTGGCGCGCGCTCTAGCGGGCAATGCCGCATTGCTTGCCGCCGACCAATGCAGCATCGTGCCCCGCAGCGTGTTCGATTGGCTCCGCGCCAGTACGCTCGTGTTTGACGTTGTTTTCTGCGATCCGCCGTTCAGCGAAAATTTGTATACATCGTTTTTCGTGAGCTTGACGCCGCACCTGGCGGAAAATGCGCTGGTTTATGTTGAAGCGGCATACCCGATCGAGTCGCTGGTCATGCAACTTGCCGCAGCAGCGCCGAGCTACGAGGTGGTGAAGTCATCCAAAGCGGGTAGCGTATATTTCGGGTTGCTTCGACTGAATGCGGCACGCTAACATCGTGCCCCCGACCACCCGCACCAACTCGACGCCCGAAAATCCATGATCCGCGCCGTATATCCAGGAACATTTGATCCGCTGACAAAAGGTCATGAAGACCTCGTCGCGCGCGCCGCAAGGCTGTTTGGCGAGGTGATCGTCGCGGTCGCCCACAGCCAGGCCAAGCGGCCGTTCTTTACGCTTGAAGAGCGCGTTGGGCTCGCCCGGGAAATTCTGGCGGAATATCCGAATGTCAAAGTAATGGGCTTTACCGGCCTGCTATCAGATTTTCTGGATAAGCACGAGGCGAATGTCATCCTGCGCGGATTGCGCGCCGTATCAGATTTTGAGTATGAATTTCAGATGGCGGGCATGAACCGCAAGCTCAACCCCGGTGTGGAAACCATGTTTCTGACGCCGTCAGACAAATACATGTTCATCTCGGCGACCATTGTCCGCGAGATCGCCATTTTGGGCGGCGATGTTGGAGAGTTCGTGCACCCGTTGACGATGCGGGCCCTGATGTCAAAGGTAGGTAAATAGTCGTGAGTCTCAAAATCACCGATCAGTGCATTAATTGTGACGTCTGCGAACCGGAGTGTCCCAACGGCGCGATCTATCAGGGCGTCGAAATATATGAGATCGATGCGTCGAAGTGTACCGAGTGCGTCGGACATTTCGATGCGCCGCAGTGTCGCGAAGTTTGTCCGGTCGATTGCATTCCGCTTGACGAACTCAATGCCGAGACGCACGATCAGTTGTACGCCAAATTCATTTGGCTGACAGCGGTCAAGGTTGCGGCTTAGGCGCAGGTGGCTCGTCGTCGCGGCGTTTGTGGCCCGCGAAGCGCTCCAGCCCCTCACGCAGCACGCCGAGTTCTGCGTGCTGGCTCTTGATAATGTCGATTGAGGCCTGCAGTTCCGCGATCTTTTCCGCGAGGTCGAGTTCAGCGGAGCGGATTTTTTCGATCTTGCCGGTACGTTCGGCCATGCGCTTGTTCAATTCTTCCAGCGGGCGTTCGATGCCGAGAAATACGCCGCGCATCCACGAGGTGGACTCACGGTTGGCGATTTCGAACACGTGTATCACGCGGGCGGCAATGAGAGACTCGAACTGCTCGGCAATGGCACCAGATCGACGCACCAGCATATTGCCCGAGCGCATCAGCTCGGTGGCGGCTTCCCCCTCGGCCTTCTCGATTTCGGTCTGAAAACGATGCGTGGCGAACGGATGCACTTCGTGGTGTCCGATGCCGGTCAGGCGGAAGTGCTTTTCACCAAGGTTACCGAACAAGGTTCGAATTTCATCGAGCTTTGCATCAATCGCCTTAATCCGGTTGCGAGCAATGGCAAAGTAATCGGCGAGCGTATCGTTGATCTTGCCTGACAGCATCGAGTTGGCGATCAGCGCGGCAGTGGTAAGGGCGTCTGACTTGGCGGCTTCCGGGCTCGTCAAACTTGCGAGCTCATTGGCCAGCTTGGTGTGGATCGGTTTGATTGATCGCAGCTCTTCGAGCGCCGCCAGCGCCAAATCGCGCTTATCGCTACCTTCGCGCGACAGGGCCTCAGAGATCGCCAGGTTTTTCTTTCGGATATCGCCGAGGGAGAGTAAGCCCTTCAGCGCGGTGAAGCGGCGCTGATCCAGCGTCGCCTGAATACTCTCCAGCGTGCCAGACAACGTGTTAAGGATGTCGTTTCCCAGCAATGCCTCGCGATTTTCGGGGAGATGCGTCGCCAGGGCGCGCTCAAGCCGATACAGCCGGCCCCGTAGCTGTGCGTCCTTGTCGCCATCGAACGCTCCCTGCAGCGCCAGCAGAGCGGACACCGGGATGACCTTGGCCGGTTCGACACGCATCAGGTCAGACACATCCTGCACCCGTTTGTCGATCTCTCCAAACCACTCACGGTCCGCGGCCTTGGCGTCAAGTGGATCGGGTACGTGCAGGCGGTCGATCTTGTTCATGACGACAATTCGCGCCTGACCAGACTCATCCTTCTCGCGTTCGCGAAAATTTCGCGAGCCGCCCAGCTTGTCCTTCCAGATTGCCAGGTCTGGCTTGGTGACGCCCTCGCCCGCATCAAGCACCACGACGACGGCATCTGCCGCCGGAATGTTCTCCCGGCTGAACTCGGGTTCCGCCGTCAGCGAGGCAAGGCCCGGGGTATCAATCACAACGAGGCCGGCATCGAGCAACGGGTGAGGAAAGTTGATGATCGCGTAGCGCCATCGAGGTACGTCAACCATGCCTCCTTCTATGTTGGCACCGGCGAGCGTGTCGCTGTGCAGCCCCCATGACAAAGCGTCTGCGACAGTGACGCGCCGTGTCTCAGCAAGCGTTGCGAAGGCGGCGCTTGCCGACGCGGCGTCGTCGGCGTCAAAGTCAAGATGCTGCCACTGCGATTCATCGGCGCAAATGTCGGCAAATCGTTGTGGTGCCTCGCGTGTCTCCATCGGCAGAACGCGGACGCTGGTCCGGCGGGTGCGATCAAAGCGGACCTCCGTGATGCAGCGCGTTGCATGTAATTCACCGGAGGGTAGCAGCCGCCGGCCGAGGTCGGAAAAAAACAGCGCGTTGATCAGTTCCGACTTCCCTCGTCCCGCTTCGGCGACGAACAGGATGTTCACGCGGGCGTCGTTGACCTGCTTGGTCAGTGTATCGAAGGTCGCTTCCGTCTCGGCGTTGCTATAGCCGTGCGCACGAAGGAAGTCGGCCACACGCACGATCTGGGTCGAGACGCCGTAGCGCCACGACTGCAAATTTGCCAATCGCGCGGTGAGCGCGTGTTTGGGTTGCGGGTTCATGAATCAGGTATCCATTTGACAGGCGGGACATCGTTCGCGGCCGATCGCCAATGTGTACTACCGCAGAGCAGTCGGTAGATCGGACAATTATGTCTGACAACGCGAACAAAAGAATGTGCTGCGCTGTCCCTGTCGAATCGCGCGGACCGGACGCAGGCAAGTGTGGCACGGCTCGCCTTCGCGCCCGTATACCTGCGCGGCAAGTTGAAAGTAGCCAGATTCGCCATCAACCTTTACATAGTCACGCAGAGTCGAGCCGCCAGCGGCAATTGCCTTTGCCAGGGTCGCCTTGATCGAACTGGCGAGGCGCGCATAGCGTGGCTCGGAAATGCGACCGGCAGGTGTGGTCGGTCGGATGCCGGCGTCAAACAGTGATTCAGATGCATAGATGTTGCCGACACCTACAACGGTGTGACCATCCATGATGAATTCCTTGACGCTGATGGCGCGGCCGCGCGATCGCGCGAAGAGTCGCGCTCCATTGAAATCAGCCCCCATCGGCTCAGGGCCCAATTTGTCCAGCAACGGATGTGCCGGGGTCGCACCGCTGATCCATAACATGGCACCGAATCGGCGCGGGTCGTGGTAGCGCACGATCGTGTCGTCACCCAACACAATATCGACGTGATCGTGTTTGATCGGCGCGACGCCGTTGCGGACTGTAAACATCGAGCCCGACATGCCCAGATGGCAGAGCAGGAAGCCACCGCCTTGGGACGATTCGACATCCCAAAGGAGGTATTTGCCACGCCGCGCGAGGCCAAGCACCGTGCGCCCGACGAGCAACGCGTCAAGGTTGCGCGGAATCGGCCATCGCAGCCGCCGGTCGCGGACAATCACGCCGCTGACGCGTTTGCCTTTGACCGCCGGCAACAACCCCAAGCGTGTTGTTTCGACCTCAGGTAGTTCAGGCATCGCTCATCACTTTCGTTCCGGTTGCCGCTGTTGTTGTCGCTCAAGACGAAATTGTGACACGGGGCGCACCGCCTGTCGCATCACCGCCGCAACACAAAGTGACGTCCGGCGGGTGTTTTTTGGTGACGCGTTGTGCCGAATTCGCTATGATGAAGGGATGAACTTTATGTCTCTCCACCGCTCCTCTGTGCCGGTTCGCCTCGTTCCCGCATTCGTCTTGGTGTGGGTCTGGCTGATATCGGGGCCAGTCGCGGCGCAGCCGCCCCCAACACCGTCGAAGCCAGACGCGGCCACTGCGACCAAATCGACCGCAAAGTCGGCCCAGAAAGTCGCCGCGCCGAAGCCGGCGGCGGCAGACGCGGCCAGCCTTTCGTCACAACAATTACTGTACCAGTATCTGATTTCCGAGATCGCCGGCCAGCGCGGCCGGGTGCAACTGGCGGCGCGCGGCATGCTCGATCTCGCGCAGAAATCGCGGGATCCACGTCTGGCGCGACGCGCCGCCGAAATCGCGTTTCAAGCGCGACAGACGGCAGAGGCGCGGGAAGCGCTACTTCTATGGCTGGCGCTCGAGCCAGAATCGTCGGTCGCCAGGCAAGCGCTTGGTGCACTGCTGGGAACACAGGGACCGATAGAGCCGGTGGCGGAGTCGCTGACCCAGTGGCTTGCCGATAAATCCGCTGCGCCGGGACTGTTCGAGCAGATGCCATTGCTGTTGGCCCGTTATCCGGACCGCGCGCGGGTCGCCACGCTGGTGGCTGAGCTGGCACTGCCTTTCGACAAGTTGCCCGAGGCTCAGTATGCGGTCGGTATGACCGCGTTTGCCGCCGGGCGTGCCGACGCAGCCGTCACGGCAATCGATCTTGCGCTGGACGGGCGGCCGAACTTTGCGCGGGCCGCGATCGCGAAGGCGCAATTGCTGCGGGCGGCTGCGGTCGACAGTGCGAACGACACCGCCATTCGGTTTCTGGTCAACTATCTGAAGCGATTTGAACGCGACACGGAGGTGCGGGTCGCTTATGCACGCCTACTGGTGAGCGACAAGTCGCTGCTCTCGGCCCGCGAGGAGTTTCGTCGCGCTTCGGCAGAGCTGCCGCTCGATGGCGAACTGGTTTACGCGGTGGCGCTGATATCGCTGCAGATCGAAGACTGGGACGCGGCCGCCGCGGGTTTCAAGCGTAGCCTCAACATGGATCCGCGCGATCGCAACCCGATTCTGTTCAATCTCGCGCTCGCCGCCGAAGGCAAGAAGGATATGGACGAGGCGGTGGTCTGGTTTCGTCAGGTCACCGAGGGTGATTATTTCGTTGGCGCGCAACTGAAAATCGCCAACCATCTTGCAAAACGGGAAGGCATTGATGCCGGCAGGCGTCACCTGCAGGACGCTCAAAAAGCCGGGGTTGATTCGCCTGACACGCGCGTGCAATTGATCCTCGCCGAGGCACAGTTGCTGCGTGACGCTGGCGCGCTGGAGGACGCGCGCCAAGTATTGACCGTTGCCCTGGCAAAGCAACCGGAATCGATCCCGCTTCGCTACGACCGCGCCATGATCGCTGAGAAGCTAAATCTTCTCGACGACATGGAGCGCGATCTGCGCACGGTAATCAATATCAAGCCAGATCATGCGCACGCCTACAATGCACTCGGCTATTCGTTTGCAGACCGCGGCATCCGCCTCGAAGAGTCGTACGAACTGATCAGCAAGGCGGTCGCACTCGCGCCGGATGACGCGTTCATTTTGGATAGCCTCGGTTGGGTGCAGTTCAAGTTGCGCCGGATGGACGAAGCGTTGGCGACGCTGACGCGTGCCTATCGCATGCGCTCCGATCCGGAGATCGCCGCCCATCTTGGCGAGGTGCTTTGGACCATGGGTCAAAGCGACGCGGCAAAACAACTCTGGAAGCGTGCGTTGGTTGAAAATCCCGACAATGCAACCCTGACGGCGCTGATCGAACGATTCAAGAAATGATCGTCTCTCCACGGTTGCTTGGTCGCGCAGCGCTCGGGTCGCGTCTGGTCCGTGCGTGGGTGATGGTTACCCTATTGTTGTTGTCGGCAGGTTGCGCGGTAGTGCCGCCGATGCCGGCCGCCGTTGTGCCGTCCGCCATCCCGGTGCTCATCGAGCGCTTCAGTCTTTCCGGTCGCCTCAGCGTGCGCATCGCCGATCGGCTTGATTCCGTGCGGATTGAGTGGGAGCGAGACGGCAAGCGTGAAACGATGCGCTTTTTTTCGCCTTTTGGTTCGCAACTGGCGGAGGTGGTGTCCGGTAGCGAAGGCACGACATTGACCCGTGGCGATGTCGTGGAGTATGCAAAGTCGGTCGGCGCGCTGACTGAATCGGTGATCGGGGTTGCGATTGACACCGATTTGTTGGCGCGTTGGGTACAGGGCATGTCGTTGGAGCCCACCCCGGGACAGACGAATGACGGCCGTGTGGTTCGGTGGACGATTCGCGCAGAAAACATCCGCGCGGTGGACGGCGTTGACGGTGGGCGTATCGCATCGCGGATTTCGGCAACAGAGGGCGAAACGTCGATTCGGCTGGTGGTCGATTCCTTCAAGCCAATCTAGCCATCGGCAGCCTGAGGAATTCCGATGAATTACGCCGCGCCCGCAAAGCTTAACCTGTTCCTTCACGTCGTCGGGCGGCGCGACGATGGTTACCATCTGCTGCAGTCAGTGTTCACGATGCTCGACTATGGTGATGCCGTTGAGGTGCTGATCCGCGCTGACGGTGACATATGTCGTACCAATGCCGTGGCAGGCGTGCCGGTGGCAAATGACTTGGCGGTGCGGGCGGCACAGGCACTCAAAGCTGCCTCGAGCTGCCCGCTGGGTGCCGATCTCACGCTCACGAAGCGCATTCCACTGGGTGCCGGACTCGGTGGCGGCAGTTCGGACGCGGCCACGGTGCTGCTGGCGCTCAACCGGCTTTGGAAACTCGGGTGGCCCAATCAGACGCTGCAGGAAATCGGTGCCGCGCTGGGTGCCGACGTCCCGTTCTTCGTTGGCGGTAAGTCCGCCTTCGTCGAGGGCATCGGCGAGCGGGTGACACCCATCAGCCTGCCCTTGTGGTGGTACGTGGTGGTGACACCCGCGATCCATGTTTCCACCCCGTTTGTGTTCCAGCATCCAGATTTGACAAGATCGACGCCGAGCGTCAAAATAGCAGACTTTTCGGCGAGCGACTTGGCGAATACCCAAAATGATTTGCAAGCGGTTGTTTTGAAAGCGTTTCCTGACGTCGCGAAGGGTCTTGCGATGTTGTCTGAAGTCTCCAAAAAATCGGTATTTGGTGCGCGGATGACCGGCTCCGGGGCAAGCTTGTTTGCCGCCTTTGAGTCTGAAAGTGACGCGCGCGAAGCCTTTTTGCAGCTTTCGCCGAAAATCACCGGTTTTGTGGCTAGAGCGCTGGAGAAACATCCGGCGCTTTAGGCAGCCGGCATACGAGATGGCGTCGCGAGCGGGCGTATATCGTCGCGAGGAGCGCAAACGTACTGAATGTACGTTGAGCACCGCAGTGGCGATAGGCGCCCGCGCAGTAGCCAGATCGTATGCCGGAAGATTTGGGGAGTCGCCAAGTGGTAAGGCACCGGATTTTGATTCCGGCATTCGTAGGTTCGATCCCTACCTCCCCAGCCAGCAAAAGCACGCCGTTGCCCTGTGACGAAATGGTTCGCTCGGCAACATCGTGTGTGTAGTACTTGTTCCAACTGTGCGAATGAGGTACTTCATGGGGCGATGCAATGACATTCGATAATTTGAGTGTGTTCGCTGGTAATGCGAACCCGAAGCTCGCCAGAGAGACGGCGAAGCTATTGGGAACGCAGATGGGCCGGGCCAAGGTGGCCAAGTTCAGTGACGGCGAAGTGATGGTGGAAATACTTGAAAACGTCCGCGGTAAGGACGCCTATATTTTGCAGTCGACCTGTGCGCCGACCAATGATCACCTGATGGAGATCATGGTCATGACGGATGCGCTGAAGCGGTCGAGTGCAGCGAGAATCACCGCGGTGATCCCGTATTTTGGGTACGCGCGTCAGGATCGGCGTCCGCGCTCTGCGCGGGTGGCGATTACGGCGAAAGTAGTGGCCAATATGTTGATTGGCGCAGGTGTAGATCGTGTGCTGACGATGGACTTGCACGCCGACCAGATTCAGGGGTTTTTCGATATCCCGGTGGACAACATCTACGCCACGCCGATTTTGTTGGGTGACGTGTGGAAGCACGATTACCCGGATTTGATTGTGGTGTCGCCTGATGTGGGCGGTGTGGTACGGGCAAGGGCAATTGCAAAGCAGCTCGATTCGGAGCTGGCCATCATCGATAAGCGACGGCCGAGAGCCAACGTGTCGATGGTCATGAATATCATCGGCGACGTAGAGGGGCATACCTGCCTGATCATGGATGACATCGTGGACACGGCCGGTACGTTGACCGAAGCGGCGAAGGCACTGAAAGAACGCGGTGCCACGCGGGTGGTGGCGTACTGTACGCACCCGGTATTGTCGGGGCCGGCCATTGAACGGCTGGAAGCCTCGGAGATTGATGAATTGGTGGTGACAGACACTATTCCATTGAAACCCGAAGCGGTTGCATGCAAGAAGATTCGCCAAATTGGCACAGCGGAATTGCTCGCTGAAACGATCCGGCGGATTGCAGAGGGTGGCTCGGTGAGTTCGCTGTTCAGCGAGTAGGTAGGCAAGGCAGGCAAAAGCGCCGGCACCAACGATTTGATTTACCGCGGTTCAGTGCATCGAACCGTTTTTGCAACAAACCATTTGGTCGCGAATGGTTTTTTATCTGGAGTATCACTATGAAAATCGCTTTGAAAGCAACTACGCGCAGCGTACAGGGCACGGGTGCGAGCCGCCGCCTGCGTCGCGCGGACAAGGTCCCGGGCATCATTTACGGTGGCGGCAAAGACGCAACCGTGATCGAGCTCGACCACAACGACATCTATCACAAGCTCCGTTTGGAAGCGTTCCACGCCTCCATTCTTGATATGGATCTTGACGGCAAAGCCGAACAGGTTTTGCTGCGCGACGTGCAGATGCACGCATGGAAGCAAAACGTCCTGCACGTTGACTTCCAGCGCATCGACCCTGCCAAGAAGATCCACATGAAAGTGCCGCTGCACTTCATCAACGCTGACATCGCGCCAGGCGTGAAACAGTCGGGCGGTATGGTTTCGCACATCATCAATGAACTCGATATCGCATGTCTGCCAAAAGACCTGCCCGAGTTCATCGAAGTCGATTTGAAAGACCTTGCATCCGGTCACTCGATCCACTTGTCGAACCTGAAGTTGCCGGCCGGCGTAGAATCGGTGTCATTGGTTCGCAAGGATGATCGCTCCGTCGCCACCATCATCATCCCACGCGCAGTTGCGTCGGAAGAGGCGACGGCAGCAGGCGCAGTGTCGGCAGCAGACGTTCCGGCTGCCAACCAGAAGGCTAAAGAGGAGGAGGCTCCCAAGAAAGACGACAAGGTCAAAAAATAATATTGCCTTAGTCGCGCAGCACACTGAAATGCCCGCCGCTCCTTTGGATAGGCGGGCATTTTTTATCGAGTTCCGACAAAAGTGAAACCCTACTTTTGTCGGGCTTGGTCAGGTAAAAATCGGTGGCGGAGCCACGCGATTTTTGTACGTTGAACCGGTGCTCGCCGTGCTCGCGCGGCCTTTCACGATTGCCTTCAAAATAGCCGGTGACATCCCAGACTTGATCCGGGATCCGGCGTCGATTCATAAACTATCGTCACTTCGTTACCCACCGCACCCCTCACGCCTCTCTCCTCACCCCAAAATGTCCCTCCCCATCAAACTTGTTGTCGGTCTCGGTAATCCCGGTCGCGAATACGAAGACACGCGCCACAACGCGGGTTTTTGGTTTGTGGATTTGCTCGCGCGCGAAATGGGCGCGTCGTTTGCCAAAGAATCGAAGTTTCACGGTGAAGTCGCCAAAGCCGGCAGCGGTGCCAACAGCGTTTGGCTGCTCAAGCCCAACACCTTCATGAATCGCTCTGGGCAAGCGGTGGGGGTGTTGGCCAAGTTCTACCAAATCACACCTGAAGAAATTCTGGTCGCGCACGACGAAATGGATTTGCCTGCGGGTGGTGTGAAAATGAAAACCGGCGGTGCGGCGGGCAGCAACGGCATCAAGGATATCGCGAGCCATCTGGGCACCAAGGAATTTTGGCGGTTGCGAATCGGCATCGGCCATCCGCGCGAGCTTGCTGCGGGGTTGGCAAATAAGCTCGGCGGATCGATGGATCGGCCTGAAGTGGTCGACTATGTATTACACCGTCCCGGCGCCGAAGATGGACGCGCCATCGATGAGGCCATGAAGCGCGCAATTGACTGCTGGCCTTTGATCGCCAAGGGCGACATGGAAGCGGCGATGTTGTCGCTCCATACGAAGCAAAAAGCAGAAGACGCGATCGAAACATCGGAAACATCGGCAACACCGAAAACACCAAAGACACCAAAGACACCGAAAGCAGACTGATATGAAATGCGGCATCGTAGGACTCCCCAACGTCGGCAAATCGACCACCTTTAACGCGCTGACTAAAGCGGGCATCGCGGCGGAGAACTATCCGTTTTGCACGATCGAACCCAATATCGGCATCGTCGAAGTGCCCGATCCACGCATGGATCAGCTGGCGGCCATTGTCATTCCGCAAAAGGTCGTGCCGGCCATTGTTGAATTCGTCGATATCGCCGGGCTCGTCGCAGGCGCGTCGAAGGGCGAGGGCCTCGGCAACCAGTTTCTGGCCACCATTCGTGAGACCGATGCAATTTCGCACGTGGTTCGCTGCTTCGAGGATCCGAACGTCATTCACGTCGCGGGGCGCGTTGATCCGCTCTCCGACATCGCGGTGATTGATACTGAACTGGCGCTGGCCGATATGCAGTCAGTTGAAAAGGCACTGCACAAGGCGCAGAAGAATTCCCGCGCGGGCGACAAAGAGGCGATCAAGATGGTCGCCATTCTCGAGCCGATGATGAAAAAACTCGATCAAGCGATTCCGGTTCGCGCAATGGGCTACGACGCCGATCAGCTCGCGTTGATCAAACAACTCTCGCTGCTGACCGCCAAACCCGTTCTTTATGTCGCCAACGTCATCGAAGGCGGCTTTGAAAATAATCCATTGCTGGATCGCGTAAGGGAACACGCCGCCAAAGAAGGCGCACCGGTGGTCGCTATCTGCGCCAAGATCGAAGCAGAAATCGCCGAGCTATCTGACGAAGACAAGCAAGTCTTCCTCGAAGACATCGGCATGAAAGAGCCGGGCCTCGCCCGCATGATCCGTGCCGCCTACACGTTGCTAGGGCTCGAGACCTACTTTACGGCGGGTGTGAAGGAAGTTCGTGCCTGGACGGTACACAAAGGCTCGACCGCACCGCAGGCCGCCGGCGTGATTCACACAGACTTCGAAAAAGGCTTCATCCGCGCCGAGGTGATCGCCTTCAACGATTTCGTCACGCTTGGTGGTGAGGCGAAGTGCAAGGAGACCGGCAAGATGCGCGTCGAAGGCAAGGAATACATCGTCAAAGATGGCGATGTGATGCATTTTCGTTTCAACGTCTAGCCGCGGCATTCATAAACCTACTGCGCCGGCGAATCTCGCGCTTGTGGTGCGCATTGGACAATGCGTACATATGCGCTCCTCGGCGCGACCTTCGCCGGCTCATGAAGGTTTCTAGATGCCTCGGGGCCACGCCCGTTATTGGCCGTGAACGCA
>Ga0209591_10003078_pt1 | contig 19529 bp, 15 predicted proteins | sample MAT01_FD_187207 | JGI IMG/M metagenome (GOLD analysis project Ga0209591, IMG submission 187207) | Freshwater microbial communities from Lake Fryxell liftoff mats and glacier meltwater in Antarctica - MAT-01 (SPAdes) (version 2) | ecosystem: Environmental > Aquatic > Freshwater > Ice > Liftoff... | reverse complement strand
TTGTGCCAAGCGTGTTCGCGGATGCTGCGCTGGGCGAAAACGATAGGTGTTCCCTGCGAGTTTGCCAGTTGTAAAAAACCGGGGATTTCTTCCGGGCGGTCTTGTAAATCGCAATCCATGACCACGGTCCATTCGCCGCGGGCGGCGTCCAGTCCGGCCAGGATGGCGGGGTGTTGGCCAAAGTTTCGAGCCAGTCTAATGCCGCGTACTTCCGGGTAGCGTTTGGCGGCTTCCTTAATCTTCTCCCAACTGCGGTCCTTGCTGCCGTCTTCGACCAGAATGATTTCGTAGGTCAGGCCGAGGGGTTGCAAGGCGCCGCGGATTCGGTCTACCAGCATAGCCACCAGTTCTTCGGCCCGGTACACCGGGCTGACGACGGACAAGACAACAGGGTTATCCGAATGGCTGGAAATTGGCGTTAGGCGGGTCATGCAGCGTGTGCTAGTGATTGTGCATCGTGGCCATGACGATGGATTCTGCCGAAAGGGTATGGCCGGTTCAGCCAGGCAATTTCTCCATAACCAACACTCCAAAGCGCCGGTCAGGCGAAACAAACTTTTTCAGGATTTTGTAGTCCTTGCGCTGCAACGCCATCTCGTAGGTCAGCACCCCGCGCTGCTCCTGGTTGCCGCCGTAGTGGCTGTCAAACAGGACGATGGTGCCGGGTTTTGCGGTCTCCAGGTTTTCGACGCTGATGAACCGGTATTGCTCATTGAAACGCCGGGGAAGCCCGGAGAAATAATAGAAAAGCGAATGGTTCATGAGCGTCGGCTTCTGGTCGTAGTCGGCATCGAGGTAGTATTCCACTACGTTCTGGCAGGTCTGGTCTTCAAGGGACATCGGTTGGGGTTCCTCGGTGGCTGTGGTGTGAACGATGGTCATTCCCCCGACAAGGGCAACGGCCCAAACTGCCGGGAGTTTGAAAAAGGCTGTGCCGGCTAAAATTAGCCCCAGCCCCAGGAGCACGATGAACTTTGACGGGTCAACCTCATCTGTGAACGCAGGAATCATGTTGTGCTTGTGCGAAAGAAAAGCCAAAACCAGCGCTGCGTAAAGGGCCAGGGAGCCGAAGACTGCTAGCATAGGAAGGGGTCTGTGGCCCCAAACTTTCTCCAGCCCGAGTACGGCAAAAACGGCGATGAGCGGGGACATAGCCAGCAGCGTGCGCAAAATGCCGTACACGTTAACCAATGTGAACCATTCAGATACGAAAAGACAGTACGTAAAAAAGTATACGGAGAACACCACGTAGATGACCATGTACTTTTTAAGGTGGTCACGGGCCTGACCGGGTTGAAAGAGGAAACCCAGGTAGCCGATCAGAAAGAAAAAGGTGGGCAGTGTGCCCATGGTTGGGGTGAACCAGCGCCAATAATGCCAGAAGCCAACCTGCGCATAGTCGTAGCGCTCGCTGGCGGCGCTGGCTGAATTGAACACCCACATGGGGTCATCGTGCACAATCCAACCGACAATGTTTAAGGCCACTGGCGTCCAGCCCAGCAGAAGAAAGGGCAGCCACTGCCGTTTCATCAGGAAGGTGAGCCCGATGATGAGCGTGATCAGTGCGGTTTCCTGTCGGAGGGCAAAACTGTACGAAAAGAAGAACGCCGCCCACAGGTACTTTTCTTTCACGTACATCAACGCTCCCAGGCCAATAACTACCGCGGTTAAAAATTCGGAATAGTTGCGGAAGGCGGTCTGGTAAAAGAAAGGTTGAAAGCCGCATAAGACCACGGCAGCCAGCGCAAAACGCAGCTTGTACTCGCGGGCGATGAGGTAAGCGATGAAGCCCCCGGATGCGGCCAAAATTGTCGTGAGTAGCGTAACTGCCCATTCGCCCAACAGCGCCGGAAGCACGTAAAATATTTTGAAGCCGGGCTTGGCCCAAAGCGTGACGATGTTGGCCGGGTCGTACCAAAACTCCTTCATGTTGAGGAAGTGCGCGACTTCGTCGTGCTGGTAGAACCCCGGCGACATGGCGCCAAAAATGTGGTAAGCGACCGCACAAAGCGCACTGAGCGCCAGGGCCACCGTCATTTCCTGCTTGTTGCTCAGCACCATCTGAAATTGCGCTTCAGGCTTTTGCAGCCGGGCCACCAAAGTTCATCGGAATGCCGGAAACGGCTTCGCTGTCATGAATTTCGCCGTGCACGGCTTCATACTTGGCGATGTTTTCGCCCAAAGCGCGGAGCAGCCGTTTGGCGTGCGATGCCGTGAGCAAAATGCGCGACTTGACTTTGGCTTTGGGAACGCCCGGCATAACCCGAACAAAATCAATGACAAACTCCGTGGAAGAGTGGTTGATGATGGCCAGGTTGGAATAGGTTCCTTCGGCTATTTCTTCGGTCAATTCAATATTGAGTTGACCGGGTTGAGACTTGGTTTCTGGAGAATCTGCCATGCGATAAAGTTAAGGCTTTAAAAAGAACCCGCCCCACGCGCGCCCACGCCCCCCGCGCGCCCACGCCCCCCGCCCAAAAAAGAACCCGCCCCACCCTCACCCCTTGAACAGGGGGGGGCGGGGCGGGGCATATGGGTGGAGCAGTAACCGATTAACCGGTTACTTCTTCCGCGTTACTGGTGACCGAAGAGCGAGCCTTGTCCGCGATGCGCTGCTCGTATTCCTCGCGGTCGCCGACAACCAAGGATTCGAACTCGCGCTGACCGGTTCCCGCGGGAATGCGGTGGCCGACGATCACGTTTTCTTTCAATCCCAACAGGGTGTCTTGGCGGGCGGCAATGGATGCCGAGCTGAGCACCTTGGTGGTTTCCTGGAAGGACGCTGCGGAAATCCAGGAGGCCGTTCCCAAAGAAGCTTTGGTAATGCCCTGCAACAGCGGGGTAGCTGTAGATGGGATGGCATCGCGGGACTCCATCGGTTTCTTGTCGTTCCGGCGAAGGAAGGAGTTCTCTTCGCGCAACTGGCGCACCGAAATAATCTGTCCAGCGCGGTACTTGACGGATTCACCAACTTCAGTGATGTACTTCTTATCGAAAATCTGGTCGTTTTCTTCGATGAACTCGAATTTGTCGACGGCCGATTTCTCCAGGAAGCGGGTATCACCAGCATCGGAGACAATCATCTTTCGCATCATCTGACGCACGATCACCTCGATGTGCTTGTCGTTGATGCGCACACCCTGAAGGCGGTAGACCTCCTGGATTTCATTGACAATGTACTCCTGAACTGCGTATGGGCCTTTAATGGCCAGAATGTCGGCGGGGGTGATGGCACCATCAGACAGGGCGAGGCCTGCCTTGACAAAGTCACCTTCCTGCACCAGAATGTGCTTGGTCAGGGAGACCATGTACTTGCGCACATCGCCGTCCTTGCTCTCAACCACCACTTCGCGGTTACCGCGCTTAATGCGGCCGAAGCTCACCACGCCGTCCACTTCTGAAACCACGGCGGGGTTGGAGGGGTTACGGGCTTCGAAAAGTTCCGTTACCCGCGGCAAACCACCGGTGATGTCCCGAACCTTGCCCAACACGCGCGGAATTTTGACCAGAACCTGGCCCGTCCGAACGCTGTCGCCTTCATCCACGAAGATGTGCGAGCCTACGGGCAAGTTGTAATTCTTGAGCTCAGAGCCCTTTTTGTCCATGACCCGGATGGTCGGAATCTTGGTCTTGTCGCGGCTTTCCGTGATAACCTTTTCCTTGTGTCCGGTTTGTTCGTCCGCCTCTTCCCGGAACGTAACCCCTTCTATGATGGCTTCGAACGAAACCGCGCCGGCTATCTCAGAAAGAATAACCGCGTTGTAAGGGTCCCAGGTACAGATTACGTCGCCCTTCTTCACTTTCTCGCCGTCTTTGACTCTGAGCGAAGACCCATACGGCATGTGGAAGGTAGTCAACAGAATGTCGGTGTTCTCGTCCACGATCCGGAGTTCACCGGTGCGGCCGATAACAACCTTCTGTTTGCCGCCATCGTCATCCACGTGGTCTGTGGTGCGGATCCCGTCAAATTGCAGCACGCCGTCAAAGCGGGCAGTCAACTGGCTTTCCGTAGCGATGTTCGAGGCCGTACCACCTACGTGGAAGGTACGCAGCGTAAGCTGGGTGCCGGGCTCACCGATCGATTGGGCGGCAATGATGCCCACGGCATCACCCATTTGCGCGATCCGGTTGTTGGCCATGTTGGTGCCGTAGCACTTAACACAAACCCCGCGGCGAGATTCGCACGTCAGCACCGACCTGATTTCGACCGATTCAATAGGCGACTCTTCAATCTTGGCAGCAATGCGGCGGCTGATCAGCTCACCGGCTGTTACAATCTTGACGCCCGTCAACGGGTGGTAAACATCATGCAGGCTTGTGCGGCCAATGATGCGGTCAGCCAACGGCTCGATGACTTCCTCGTTGTCTTTGAGGGCCATGATTTCAATACCGCGGAGTGTGTTGCAATCTTCTTCGGCAATAACCACATCTTGGGCCACGTCGACGAGGCGTCGGGTCAGGTAACCGGCATCTGCCGTTTTAAGCGCGGTATCGGCCAGTCCCTTGCGGGCACCGTGTGTGGAAATGAAGTATTCAAGCACCGAGAGGCCTTCTTTGAAGTTGGCCAAAATTGGGTTCTCGATAATCTCTCCCCCACCCCCGGCGCTGGATTTCTTCGGCTTGGCCATGAGGCCGCGCATCCCGCCAAGCTGGCGGATCTGCTCTTTGGAACCCCGGGCACCCGAGTCAAGCATCATGAACATGGAGTTGAAACCCTGGTTGTCTTCCGAAAGCGATTTCAACAGCGTTTCCGTCAGGCGCGAGTTGGTGCGGGTCCAGATGTCAATGACCTGGTTGTAGCGCTCGTTGTTAGTGATGAAGCCCATGTTGTAGGACTCCGTAACCTCGTCCACTTCCACTTGGGCAGAGTCGAGCATGCTTTGCTTTTGGTCAACCCGGACAATGTCCAGCAGGTTGAACGACAAGCCGCCTTTAAAGGCCCAACGGAAACCGAGCGTTTTAACGTCGTCCAGGAACTGGGCGGTGCGCGGAACGTCGGTGGAGTTGATGACCTCACCAATTACTTTGGAGATGGCCTTCTTGGTGAGCAGCAGGTTGATGAAGCCCAGTTCTTCCGGGACCACCTGGTTGAACAGAACACGACCAACGGTGGTTTCCACCAGTTTGGTGACCAGTTGATCGCCTTCGATAATGGTCAATCGAACTTTGACCCAGGCGTGCAAATCAGCCTTGCCTTCATTGTAAGCGATGATCACTTCCTCCGGACCGTAAAAAATCGTGCCCTCACCGGGTACCCGGTGCTCTGGCGTGTCCTTGCGGCCCTTAGTGATGTAGTACAGCCCCAAAACCATGTCCTGCGAAGGCACCGTAACGGGCTCTCCACTTTGCGGGTTGAGGATGTTGTGCGAGCTGAGCATAAGCATCTGCGCCTCCAGAATGGCGGCGTGGCTCAGCGGTACGTGGACGGCCATTTGGTCCCCGTCGAAGTCAGCGTTAAACGCTGTACAAACGAGCGGGTGCAACTGAATGGCCTTGCCTTCAATCAGCTTGGGCTGGAAAGCCTGAATGGACAAGCGGTGAAGCGTTGGGGCGCGGTTGAGCAAAATCGGGTGACCCTTGAGGATGTTCTCGAGGATGTCCCAAATAACCGGCTCTTTGCGGTCCACCAGTTTCTTGGCGGACTTAACCGTTTTTACAATGCCGCGCTCAATAAGTTTTCTTATGACGAAGGGCTTAAACAGCTCTGCGGCCATGTCTTTGGGCAAACCACACTCGTGCAGTTTGAGCTCGGGACCTACGACAATGACCGAACGGCCTGAGTAGTCCACGCGCTTTCCGAGCAGGTTCTGGCGGAAACGCCCTTGCTTGCCCTTGAGCACGTCGCTCAATGATTTGAGTGCTCTTCCCCCTTCTGCTTTAACCGCGTTGGATTTACGGGAGTTGTCAAAGAGGGAATCAACGGCCTCCTGAAGCATGCGCTTTTCGTTGCGCAAAATGACTTCCGGGGCGCGAATTTCGATCAGGCGCTTGAGGCGGTTGTTGCGGATAATGACCCGGCGATACAAGTCGTTCAAGTCAGAACTGGCGAAGCGACCTCCGTCCAGTGGCACCAGAGGGCGAAGCTCCGGTGGTACGACGGGCAGGTACTGGATGATCATCCACTCCGGCCGGTTCTCCATGCGAAGGTTGGCATCGCGGAAGGCTTCTACGACGCTGAGTCGCTTGAGGGCTTCGGCTTTGCGCTGCTGGGAGGTCTCGTTGTTGGCCTGGTAGCGCAACGCTGCGGCCATTTCGTCCATGTCCAGGCGCTGCAGCAGTTTGCGCACCCCTTCGGCACCCATTTCGGCGACGAACTTGTTGGGATCGCTGTCATCGAGCTGCTGGTTGCCGGCGGGCAGATTGTCCAGGATGTCCAGGTATTCCTCTTCCGTGAGCAGGTCAAGCGGGCCCAAATTCTTGCGCTCACCGCTGACGTTTACCCCCTCGGCCGTTAAGCCGGGCTGAACTACCGCGTAGCGCTCGTAGTAAATGATGGACTCCAGCTTCTTGGAGGACAGACCCAGAAGATAACCTATCTTATTGGGCAGCGACTTGAAGTACCAGATGTGTACCACGGGAACCACCAGTTTGATGTGGCCCATGCGCTCGCGGCGCACTTTCTTCTCCGTGACTTCCACCCCGCATCGATCGCAGACGATGCCTTTGTAGCGAATGCGCTTGTACTTTCCACAATAGCATTCGTAATCCTTTACAGGACCGAAAATGCGCTCGCAGAACAAACCATCACGCTCCGGTTTATAGGTCCGGTAATTGATCGTTTCCGGCTTCAGCACTTCTCCGTACGAACGCTCGAGGATGGTATCCGGCGAGGACAACGTAACCGTGACTGTGCTAAAGTCAGATTTGATCTTATGTTCCTTTTTGAAAGGCATGGGATGATTTCCGTTTTGGCGGGTTAATCGATCAGTCAAATTTCAGATCCAGGGCGAGACCGCGAAGTTCGTGGATCAACACATTAAAGGACTCGGGAATACCGGCGGCGGGCAGGTTGTCGCCTTTGACAATGGCTTCGTAGGTCTTGGCCCGGCCGATAATGTCGTCGGATTTAACCGTGAGCAATTCCTGCAGAATGTTTGCCGCACCGTACGCTTCGAGCGCCCATACTTCCATTTCGCCGAAACGCTGACCGCCGAACTGGGCCTTTCCACCGAGCGGCTGCTGGGTAATAAGGCTGTAGGGGCCAATGGAACGAGCGTGCATCTTGTCGTCCACCATGTGGCTCAACTTGAGCATGTAGATGATACCGACCGTGGCAGGTTGCTTGAAGCGGTCGCCAGTCTCGCCGTCGTACAGGTAGGTCTGACCAAACGAGGGCAGGCCCGCCTGCTGGACAAAGCCGTCGATTTCATCCAGCGATGCGCCGTCGAAAATCGGGGTAGCAAATTTGATGCCGAGTTTAGCTCCGGCCCAGCCGAGTACGGTTTCGTAGATCTGGCCCAGGTTCATACGCGATGGCACACCGAGCGGGTTGAGCACAATGTCAACCGGGGTACCGTCCTGGAGGAAGGGCATGTCTTCATCGCGCACAATTCGGGCTACGATGCCCTTGTTGCCGTGGCGGCCGGCCAATTTGTCCCCAACTTTGAGCTTGCGCTTTTTGGCCAGGTACACTTTGGCGAGCTTGAGCACACCGCTGTTCAATTCGTCACCGACGGAGATGTTGAATTTCTCGCGCTTGTAGCGGCCCAATTCTTCATTGACTTTGATGTCGAAGTTGTGGAGCAGCGCACGAACCAAATCGTTAGAGCGATCAACCGACGTCCAGTTGTAAGGACTGATGTTGTCGTAGTTGATTTCTCCGAGGAGCTTGACCGTGAACTTGACGCCTTTGGGTACAATTTCCTCCTTGAATTTGTTGTTGATGCCCGCTGACTTCTTCTCTTTAAGGAGAATCATCAGTTTCTCCACCAGCACTTTGCGGATCTCGTCCAGTACTTTTTGGTGGTCTTTCTCCAGCTTGTCCAGCGCGGATTTCTCTTTGGTCTTGCTGTCTTTGTCTTTGCGTTTGCGGGCGAACAGACGGGTGCCGATGACAACCCCAACCATGGACGGAGGTGCTTTAAGCGATGCGTCTTTTACGTCGCCGGCCTTGTCGCCGAAGATGGCGCGCAGCAGTTTTTCTTCCGGAGTCGGGTCGCTCTCACCTTTGGGCGTGATTTTACCAATCAGTATATCACCGTCTTTGATAGTGGCGCCAACCCGGATGATGCCGTCAACGTCAAGGTCGCGCGTGGCTTCCTCCGATACGTTGGGGATATCGGGAGTCAGTTCTTCTTCGCCGAGTTTGGTATCGCGGACTTCGAGCTCGAATTCCTCGATGTGAAGCGATGTGAACACGTCTTCGCGAACTACACGTTCAGAGATGACGATGGCATCCTCAAAGTTGTAACCCTTCCAAGGCATGAAAGCGACCTGGAGGTTGGTGCCCAGGGCGAGGTCGCCCTTGTCGGTGCCGTAACCCTCGCAAAGGATTTGTCCCTTATCGACCCGGTCTCCGCGGCTGACGATGGGCTTGAGGTTGATGCAGGTGTTCTGGTTGGTCTTCTGGAACTTCTGCAGCTTGTAGATGGTCAGGCTGTCATCGAAACTCACCGTTTCCATATCGGCATCGCGGTCATAGCGGACGTGAATTTCATCGGCGTCCACGTATTCCACCAGGCCGGAGCCTTCGGCGTTGAGCAACATGCGGGAGTCGGAAGCCACTTTGCGCTCCAGGCCGGTACCCACGATCGGGGCTTGCGGACGGAGCAGCGGCACGGCCTGGCGCTGCATGTTGGAGCCCATCAATGCGCGGTTTGCGTCATCGTGCTCCAGGAAGGGAATCAGCGACGCGCTGACCCCGACAATCTGGTTGGGAGCAACGTCCATGTACTCCACTTCGGAAGGTCCGAGGATCGGGAAGTCACCGTGCTCGCGAGCCTTAATGCGGTCATTAACGAAATTGCCTTTGGTATCCAAAGGGGCATTCGACTGGGCAATCTTGAGGTTGTCTTCTTCCTCAGCGGTGAGGTAAAAGACGTCGTCAAGGTCAACGGTGCCATCTTTGACCATCCGGTAAGGGGTTTCAATGAAGCCCATCTTGTTGATCTTGGCGTGCACGCAAAGCGTGGAGATCAAACCGATGTTTGGACCTTCCGGCGTTTCAATGGTACACAAACGGCCGTAGTGGCTGTAGTGCACGTCCCGGACTTCAAAGCCGGCGCGTTCGCGGGAAAGACCTCCGGGACCCAGGGCAGAAATGCGTCGTTTGTGCGTAACCTCGGCCAATGGATTGACCTGATCCAGGAACTGCGACAATTGGCTGGTGCCGAAAAACGAGTTGATCACGCTGGACAATGTCCTGGCATTGATCAGGTCAATCGGGGTGAAAACCTCGTTGTCACGAACGTTCATGCGCTCGCGAATGGTTCTTGCCATACGGGCCAGACCGACCCCGAATTGAGCGTAAAGCTGCTCGCCAACCGTGCGGACACGGCGATTGCTCAGGTGGTCAATGTCATCAATTTCGGCTTTCTGGTTGCTGAGCTGAACCAGGTACTGCACGATGTAGATGATGTCCTCCTTAGTGAGCACGCGGACTTCTTCCGGCAGGGTAAGCCCGAGCTTCTTGTTGATTTTGTAGCGACCAACTTCGCCCAAATCGTAGCGCTTGTCAGAGAAAAAGAGCTTGTCGATGATGCCGCGAGCGGTTTCTTCATCCGGGGGATCGGAGCCGCGCAGCTGGCGGTAGATGTGCTGAACGGCCTCAATCTCCGAGTTTGAGGTATCCTTTTGCAGCGTGTTGTAGATGATGGCGTAATCGTTGCTCATCTCATCCCGCTGCAGGATGATGCTCTTGACCTCTGTTTCAATGATGGCTTCAATGTTAGCCTCATCAAGCAGCGTGTCGCGCTCCAGAATGATCTCGTTCCGTTCGATGGAAACGACTTCACCGGTGTCCTCGTCCACAAAGTCTTCGATCCAACTGCGAAGTACCCGAGCTGCCAACTTGCGGCCAATGTGCTTTTTCAGCGTGGCTTTGTTCGCGTTGACCTCTTCAGCCAAACCGAACAACTCCAGGATATTCTTGTCAGAATCGTACCCAATGGCCCGCAGCAACGTGGTGACCGGGAATTTCTTCTTGCGGTCGATGTAGGCGTACATCACGTTGTTGATGTCCGTTGCAAACTCCATCCACGCTCCTTTGAAAGGAATGACGCGGGCAGAGAAAATCTTGGTGCCGTTCGGGTGAAGGCTTTGACCAAAAAATACTCCCGGAGAACGGTGCAACTGGGTAACAACTACCCGCTCAGCGCCGTTAACAATGAAGCTGCCCTTCGGAGTCATGTAAGGGATGTTCCCGAGGAATACATCCTGCACAATGGTTTCGAAATCGACGTGCTCTTCATCGTTGCAGGAAAGCTTCAACTTGGCTTTCAGCGGAACAGAATAGGTCAATCCGCGCTCAATACACTCTTCCATCGTGTACCGGGGAGGGTCTACGAAGTAGTCGAGGAATTCGAGCACGAAGATGTTCCGGGTATCGGAGATGGGGAAGTTCTCCATGAACACCCGGTACAACCCTTCCTGGTTCCGGTTTTCCGGAGTGGTATCCAGCTGGAAGAAGTCGCGGAAAGACTGGAGTTGGATGTCGAGAAGATCCGGAGACTCGGCCAAATTCCGAATCTTGCCGAAACTCACGCGCTCCTGGGAGGCAGTCTTGTTAGACATGGGCGACGGAACGGTTTAGAAGGTCAGGGAATGTTCGGTCATGGACGACCGTACAAACTCCGAAAGCCCTGTTAAAATCAGGGCATTCGAAGGGTTTAGTATGTGAAAAGCAGAGAAAGAGGTCTTCCAAGATTAAGCCAGTTTGGTCGGTGGAAAAGCGCGAAGCAGGGGTGTTATTTCACCTCTACTTCAGCGCCTGCCTCAACCAATTTGGCTTTGATGCTCTCGGCTTCCTCTTTGGAGACAGCTTCCTTGATCGGCTTCGGAGCTCCGTCCACCAGATCTTTGGCCTCTTTCAGACCCAGACCGGTCAGTTCCTTAACAACTTTCACCACGGACAGCTTGGCTGCTCCGGCGTTGATAAGGATCACGTCAAACTCCGTTTTCTCAACAGGAGCAGCGGCAGCAGCAGCGCCTCCACCACCTCCGGCCATCATGACCGGTGCGGCAGCAGCGGGCTCAATACCGTATTCGTCTTTCAGGATGCCGGCCAGTTCATTGACTTCTTTAACCGTAAGGTTAACCAGCTTTTCTGCAAAATCTTTCAAATCCGCCATGGTTTCTTCGTTGTTGTGCTACCGGGACAGGTAGCCGGGTTGTTCAAACTGTTTGTTAGTGGAAGCTATGCGTAACAGTTTATCGATAGCCCTGCGAACAGGGATTGTTTCTGGATGATTTCCGGCTTAGGCTTCTGCCTTTTCCGAAAGGGTTTTGAGGATGCCGGCCAACTTGCCACCACCGCTCTGAAGGGCTGCCACCACGTTTTTGGCAGGGCTTTGAAGCAAACCGATAAGCTCGCCGATGAGGTCTTCCTTGGATTTAAGGTTAACCAGATTGATCAACTGCTCATCGCCAATGTAAATGCCGGAGTCGATCCAGGCAGCTTTGAGAATGGGCTTCTCTTTCTTGGATCGGAATTCCTGTATGACCTTGGCCGGTACATTCCCCACTTCGGAGAACATCACGGATGTTGGACCGCTTAACACCGGGTACAAATCGGCGTACTGGTCGCCAATGGCTTCGAAAGCCTTTCGCACCAGGGTATTCTTAACCACGGTAAGGCTCACGCCGCGCTCGTAGCACAAGGCGCGAAGGTCGTTGACTTCCGCTACGGTCAGTTCGGAAGAATCGGCCAGGTAGAAAAATTGGCTGTTTGCAAATTTCTCCTTGAGGGATTCTACAACGGCGATTTTCTGTTCTTTGTTCATCGCGGGAAAGGTTGGTTCGGGCCTTGCGGGCTATTCCGGAAACCGGTGAGGGAAAGGATTAGGCCTGGAGGCCGGGAACAGATTTGGGGTCAATGGCAATCGAAGGGCTCATGGTGCTGGCCATGTAGATGCTCTTGAAGTAGATTCCTTTTGCGGAAGATGGCTTCATCCGTGAAAGGGTCTGCAACAATTCTTCGGCATTCTCCCGAATCTGCGTTTGATCAAAGGATACACGGCCAATCGAGCTGTGAATGATGCCGTATTTGTCCACCTTGAAAGAGACCTTGCCTTTTTTGACATCCGTCACGGCATTGCCAACTTCAAGCGTTACCGTACCCACTTTGGGGTTAGGCATAAGTCCGCGGGGACCTAGTATACGACCTAACTTGGCAATCTGAGCCATGACATTGGGCGTGGCGATCACCACGTCCACATCCGTCCAGCCTTCAGAGACTTTCTTGATGTAGTCTTCTAAACCGACGTGGTCAGCACCGGCTGCACGGGCCTCTTCCACCTTATCCGGCGTACAGAAAACCAACACGCGCTTGGTCTTACCCGTGCCGTGAGGAAGGCTGGCTGTACCGCGAAGGGCCTGGTCGGCCTTGCGCGGGTCTACCCCCAATCGGATGTGCACGTCTACCGAGGCATCAAAATTGGTCTTGGTGACCTCTTTGATCAGGTTGGAGGCGTCGTTCAGGGTGTAATACTTTTCGTTGTCCACTTTGGAGTCAACGACTTTTCGCTTCTTGGTGAGTTTCACAGCGCGGGGCTATTTAGCAGGGAATCAGTCAATCGGTGGAAAAACAGGCAAACGATCCAGGGGTCGGCTGCCGTTCGCGGTTCAGGCATTCTCCCAAGGTGGGGTACCTGTAACGTTAATGCCCATGCTTCGGGCGGTACCGGCAACCATCTTCATGCCGGATTCAATGGAAAAGGCGTTAAGGTCAGGCATCTTGAGCTCTGCAATTTCACGGCAGATGTCCCAGGAAATGGATCCAACCTTGTTCCGGTTGGGCTCCGGGGAACCGCTTTTGATTTTGCTCTTCTCCAGAATCAGCACTGCAGCCGGTGGGGTCTTGACCACAAACTCGAAGGACTTGTCCTTGTAGTACGTGATCAGAACCGGCAGAATCTGGCCGCTTTTGTCCTGGGTGCGGGCGTTGAACTGCTTGGTGAATTCCATGATATTCAAACCCTTGGAACCCAAAGCAGGACCTACCGGTGGGGATGGGTTAGCTTGCGCTCCCTTAATTTGTAACTTGATGTAGCCATCTACTTCCTTAGCCATGATCAGTGCTGTTTTTCGACTTGCATGAAGTTCAATTCAACCGGGGTTTTCCGACCGAAAATCTTCACGTTGACTTTAAGCTTTTTCTTCTCTTCGTGGATTTCCTCAATGTTGCCCAGAAATTCATTGAACGGTCCATCAATAATCTTGACGGTTTCTCCGACAATGAAGGGCTCGTTCATCGAGGTTCCTACTTCTTGCATTTCGTCCACCTTACCCAGAATTCGGTTGACTTCCGATTTCCGTAGCGGAATGGGCGTTTCTTTTCCCAGAAAATGAATCACCCCGGTCAGGTTTCTGATGGTTGAGATCATCTCTCCGCTCAACCCGGTGGGGATGGCTTCAATCATGATATAGCCCGGGTAGAAGTTGCGCTCCTGAATGACTCGCTTTCCGTTCTTGATTTTGTATACCTTCTCCGTTGGCACGAGCACCTGCGTGATGGTTTTATCCCATCCCGAACGGGTAATCTCCATGTCAATATACTCCTTCAGCTTGCGCTCCTTGCCGCTGATAACCCGAAGGACATACCATTTCCGATCCTCTTCGCTCATGCCGTATACCGCATTTTAGCTAAACAACCCGTAAAAACCCTCCAGCGATAGCCGGGTGATTTGGTCCATCAAAGCAATCATCAGTGCGATGATCAGGGAGGCTACAAATACCACTGCAGTAGAACTTTGAAGCTCTGCCATGGTGGGCCAGGTAACCTTGTACATCAATTCCTGGTAGGAATCTTTGAAGTACTGGGTCAGTTTTTCGGTCATGGGTCCTTTCTGTCTTTGCACGGGTGGAGAGCCTCGAACTCCCGACCTGCGGTTTTGGAGACCGCCGCTCTACCAATTGAGCTACACCCGTATCCGTTTTTCGTTAGCGTAGCTTTCGCCGTTTAAGGCGAGGATAGCGGCGCGCTTGCCGTGATGCTCTGGACAGTGCCCTGGAACATCCTTGACAATCGCGCCGCTTCCCGTCTCATCAGGTGGAGACCACGGTTGATTAGTATGGAATCTGCTTAGGCCAGAATCTCAGTCACCTGACCAGCACCAACGGTGCGGCCACCTTCACGAATAGCGAAGCGGAGACCTTTTTCCATGGCGATTGGGTAGATCAACTTCACCGTAATGGAGATGTTGTCACCCGGCATTACCATTTCTACACCTTCCGGCAGTTTGATCTCTCCCGTCACGTCGGTGGTGCGGAAGTAGAACTGCGGACGGTAATTGTTAAAGAACGGGGTGTGACGACCACCTTCCTCTTTCTTGAGGACGTAGACTTCGCACTTGAATTCCGTATGAGGTTTGACCGAGCCCGGCTTGATGATAACCATGCCGCGCTTAATGTCGTTCTTGTCGATACCGCGGAGCAAAAGACCGACGTTGTCGCCAGCTTCGCCGCGATCCAGGATTTTGCGAAACATCTCAACACCCGTGACTACAGAAGAGGATTTCTCGGTCGTCAGACCGATGATGTCCACAGGGTCAGCACTGTTGATGATACCGCGCTCGATACGTCCGGTGGCCACAGTACCGCGACCGGTGATCGAAAACACGTCTTCAACGGGCATGAGGAAGTCGAGTTCCGTCAAGCGGGGAGGAACAGGAATGTCTGCGTCCACGGCATCCATCAATTCATCGATGGATTTCATGCCGTTTTCCTCACCTTCCAGGGCCTTGAGGGCTGAGCCTTTGATGATGGTGATGTTGTCGCCATCATAGTCGTAGAAGTTGAGCAGGTCGCGCACTTCCATTTCAACAAGTTCGATCAACTCCGGATCGTCCACCAGGTCAACCTTGTTCAGGTAAACCACGATACGGGGCACGCCTACCTGACGGGCGAGCAGGATGTGCTCACGGGTCTGGGGCATAGGACCGTCGGTTGCGGCAACTACAAGGATAGCACCGTCCATCTGGGCGGCACCAGTAACCATGTTTTTCACATAGTCAGCGTGTCCGGGACAATCTACGTGCGCGTAGTGACGCTTCAAGGTTTCATACTCCACGTGAGCGGTATTGATCGTAATACCACGCAACTTTTCTTCGGGAGCAGCATCAATGGAATCGTAGTCTTTCTTTTGAGCAAGACCTTTCTTAGCCAGAACGTGCGTAATGGCGGCCGTCAGTGTGGTCTTGCCGTGGTCAACGTGTCCGATCGTACCAATGTTGACGTGTGGTTTAGTACGTTCGAATTTCTCTTTCGCCATGACGAGTGTTTTTAACTAGCTATTGTTGTTTTTCAGTTCGTGAAAAAAATCAAGGCCCTTCCGTTTACTGGTTGTTGAGCCAATGTCGGGATTTGAACCCGAGACCTCTTCCTTACCAAGGAAGTGCTCTACCGCTGAGCTACATCGGCTTGTTTTCGGGTGGTAAAACCCGCAACCGGACAAGCCCAAATTCGTACCATCGAGCGGGAGACGAGACTCGAACCCGCGACCCTCAGCTTGGAAGGCTGATGCTCTACCAACTGAGCTACTCCCGCTTGTTTCCAATTGTTTCCAATTGTTTCCAATTGTTTCCAATTGTTTCCAATTGTTTCCAATTGTTTCCGCTTTTGTTTCAGGTGGTAGAACCAGAAACTCTAGTGGGGAGAGCAGGATTCGAACCTGCGAAGTCGTAAGACAACAGATTTACAGTCTGCCCCGGTTGGCCACTTCGGTATCTCCCCGATTGCGGACGAAACCCCTTCGGATTCCGTTTGGCTGCCCGAGCCGATGCTTCTGTTGTGCTTTTGACGAGCCGGTGGAGGGATTCGAACCCCCGACCTGCAGATTACAAATCAGCTGCTCTGGCCAACTGAGCTACACCGGCATACGGGCTTCCCAGTATGTGGAAGAACAACCCTTTGCACAACTTACGTTCTGAAAAGGCTTGCAAATTTATGCATTTTCCTTCGAACAGGGAAAACCCTTGACAATTATTTGGCGCGGATTTTGTCTTTGTACTTAACTAATTGAGTTCTAAGGTCTTCCGCAACATAGTCGGTGGCTTTTTCGAAGGTTCTTTCGGTTTCTTTGGCAAAAAGTATGGCTCCAGGGACCGTCAGTTTGATTTCCACCACTTTATCGCGGACCGGACCTCCCTCATTTTCCAACTTTAAATACACTTCGGCCCCCTGGATTTTATCGTAAAAAGTGGTCAACTTATTGAGCCGCTGCTGGATGTATTCTTCGAGTTTGCTGTCTGCCGAAAAATGGACGGCGTTGATCTGTACGTGCATCATCTGTTCAATGGGATTATTCGTCGGCACGAGGGTGAGACTTACGGTAAACTTCCCTCAGCCGATCGATGGAATTATGAGTATAAACCTGCGTTGATGCCAGGCTGCTGTGCCCTAAGAGCTCTTTGATAGCATTCAAGTCTGCGCCGGCATTGGCTAAATGCGTGGCAAAACTGTGGCGCAAAATGTGAGGACTCTTCTTTTGAATAGTGGTGACTAAAGTAAGGTGATTCCGCACGATCCGGTGGACGAACGACGGGTACATCCGCGCCCCTTTATCCGTGACGAACAAGGCCTCCTTAGCTTCAACGCCAAAAAACGTCGCTTTGGTTCTCAGGTAGGGTTCCAATTTGGTCGAAAGGTCCCGGCTCAAGGGCAACAGTCGCTCTTTGTTTCCCTTGCCGAGTACCCTGATCACGCCGGCTGCTAAATCGGCGTCCTCGTGGTTCAACCCGATAAGCTCGGCCCGGCGAATGCCTGTACCGTACAGCAACTCCAGCAGGGTCCGATTGCGCAGTTTGCTGAACCCGGGCACCGCTTCTTCTCCCCCCTCTTCGGCCTCCAGCATTACAAACAACCGATTTAAATCGACGGCTTCTACATAAGCCGGCAATCTTTTAGGCATTTTGGGGGTAAGTACCCGGGCAGTGGGATCCAGCTTGGTCAGCCCTTCGCGCATCAAAAAGTGCCAATAGGTCTTTAAGCAGGACAGCTTTCGGCCAATGGAGCGCTCCTTCACGCCCTGATCCATCAGCGAAACCATCCAGCTTCTGATGTGGCCATGACGCACTAAACCCGGCTGGTCGGCCGGGATAGCATGTTGTTCTAGAGCAAAATGGAGGAACTGGCCTAAATCTCTGCGGTAGGCCTCCAGGGTGTGGGGGCTGTACCGCTTTTCAAAACGGAGCCAGCTTAGAAAACGGTCAAGGGGGCTGTGAACCGGACGGTTCACCCCTGGTTGCCGTACGTCTCCTGCTTATACGCAGCCTTCAGGAATTCCTGGCGGCGGGTAATAGAGGGCTTGGTAAAATACTGGCGTTTGCGCAGCTCCTTTAGGGTGCCGGCCTTTTCAAACTTGCGCTTGTATTTCTTCAGGGCCTTGTCGAGGGAATCGCTTTCGCGAGCATCAATAATGAGCATATCAGGTCTTGATTCGAAGAATTTGGAGAATAAAGGTAGTGCTTTTTGGCAATCAACGCAGGATTTCGCGGGCAATAACCAGTTTTTGGATCTCGGAAGTGCCCTCTCCGATGGTGCAAAGCTTGGAATCGCGGTAAAACTTCTCCACCGGGAAGTCTTTGGTATAACCATAACCCCCAAACACCTGAACGGCATCGGTAGAAATGCGCACACAGGCTTCCGAGGAATAGTACTTGGCCATGGCGGAAATCGCGGTCACCTTCTGGCCCCGGTTTTTCAGGTCGGACGCCTTGTTGATCAACAGTTCAGAAGCTTCAATCTCCGTGGCCATGTCAGCCAACTTAAAAGCAATGCCCTGAAACTGGGCAATCGGCTTGCCGAATTGCTCGCGCTCCTTGGCGTACTTGACCGCAGCCTTGTAGGCACCCCGGGCAATTCCGAGGGAAAGGGCTGCTATCGATATGCGACCTCCGTCCAGAATCTTCATAGCTTGGATAAACCCGTCCCCGACTTTGCCTAGCAAATTCTCTTGGGGAATGCGGCAATCGTTGAAAATCATCTCTGTGGTTTCGGATGCGCGCATGCCCAGTTTGTTCTCTTTCTTGCCGGCGGTAAAACCGGCGGTACCGCGCTCTACCACAAAAGTGGTCATGCCATGGCTATCGCCTGGCTCACCCGTGCGGGCAATCACCACCGCCACATTACTGGACTTACCGTGCGTAATCCAGCATTTGGTTCCATTAAGCACCCAATCCGTTCCGTCCTGTCGGGCCACCACTTTCATGTTCATGGCATCGGAACCGGTGCCAGGCTCCGTCAGGCCCCAGGCGCCAATCCACTGTCCGGTAGCCAACTTAGGCAACCAGCGCTGCTTTTGCTCGGCATTGCCAAACTGCAAAATGTGCCCGGTGCACAGCGAGTTGTGCGCCGCCACCGACAGTCCGATGGACCCACAAACCTGGGAAATTTCGTCAATCACGGCCACGTATTCGTGGTAGCCCAAGCCAGCTCCGCCGTATTCGGTTGGCACCAGCACGCCCATCATGCCCTGCTCGCCCAACAGATGAAACAAGTCCACCGGGAAATGTTGCGCTTCGTCCCATTCCATGATGTTGGGTCGAATGTGTTTCTCGGCAAAGTCACGAGCCATTTGCCGAATCATGGTAACGTTCTCCGGAACGGAGAAGTCAACGGAGCTTGAGAGTGCAGTAGGAGCGTTCATGAAAGAGGGATTACGAAAGGTCACCAAGCCAGGTTGCGCAATTGCGCAGGTCAAAGTACATCCAGTTGCAAAGGTAGGCAAAGCCGGGCTTTCATAAACCTAAAACAGGTCAGTTAATCGGCAGACCAGGCGCCTAATTCCAGGTAAGGAAGCACTTTCTGGTGCAGGGAATCTTTTAAAGAGCGAATGGACCTCAGTTCGTCCAGGCTCACAAAGCCCTCATGCTTGTTGCGGTAAGTCACGATGTCCGCCGCCACCCAGGGTGGCAGGTAAGGGTGTTTTTTAAGGCTATCCAAAGGACTGATATTGATAAAGAGTTGCTTCAGTGGTCCGGCACTGCAGATCAAGTGCGGACGAATCTGGCGATAAACCGCGGTATCCAGCCCGTAAACCTCTCCTACCTGATCGGCCGAGTAAAACCCGCCGAGTCTGCTCCGATACCGAACTATCCTGCCCGCCAAGCCGGGCCCAATGCCCGGCAATTGATCCAGGTCACCCACCCCCGCGTGACGGAGGTCTATGGGCGGGCCGTCGTACCCGCGTGACGTTACGGCGAACCCCGACGCCCCTTCCGACCCCCGCCCGGCCCCGGCACCACTCCAACCACCACCCCAACCGCCCGAACTACCCCTGGACTCACCACCACCCCAACCGCCCGAACTACCCCTGGACTCACCACCACCCCAACCGCCCGAACTACCCCTGGCCTCACCACCACCCCAACCGC
>Ga0209591_10003073_pt1 | contig 19548 bp, 27 predicted proteins | sample MAT01_FD_187207 | JGI IMG/M metagenome (GOLD analysis project Ga0209591, IMG submission 187207) | Freshwater microbial communities from Lake Fryxell liftoff mats and glacier meltwater in Antarctica - MAT-01 (SPAdes) (version 2) | ecosystem: Environmental > Aquatic > Freshwater > Ice > Liftoff... | reverse complement strand
TCATCGGAACGGGGTTTTTCCATGAATTCCCCTGCTTTTTAGCCTGGTTCTTATCCTGGTTATTGTTATTTTTGCTGTTTGTGTTGTTTTCTGGTGGCATATTTTTGGTACGGAAATTATACACGAATCTCTCTCTTTTGCTATGATATGGAGGTGGCACTCCTTACCAACAAAAAAGCCCACTTCGACTATGAAATTACCGATACCTTCGAGGCAGGGCTCGAGCTTCTTGGCACTGAGGTAAAATCCGTCAGGGCAGGGCTCGGTTCGCTTCTGGGCGCCCGCATTATGCCCAGAGGCGGTGAAGCATATTTAGTAGGGGCGACCATTCCCGCTTTTCAGCTTGCAAATGCAAGTAAGGACTTTGATCCAGACCGAAACCGCAGGCTTTTGCTAACCAAAAAAGAGATAGCCATCTTGGTGGAAGTTGAGAAAGAAAAAGGATTGACAATAGTGCCTATTTCGGTGTATAATAAGGGCAGAAAGCTAAAGATTCAGATAGGAATAGCTCGAGGAAAAAAGAAGTTTGATAAGCGACAGGTTCTCAAGAAACGAGAGAGCGACCGCGACATCAGGAGGGAGATGAAGGGTGGGAGGGGATAAGAATGAATAGAAAAGATAGTAGTGAGTAAAAAGTAATAAGTTAGATTCTGATTCGTCACTATTCAACCCATATTCATTCCATTCTTCTTATTCTCACTCAATAGTCCTTTGACAACTTAAAAATCTAGGCGTTGTTCGAATAGTGGATTGAGAAATATAGAATGTGGATTTAATCCATTCCTTATTCATTCTTTTATATTCACTATTCTCCCGTGATAAGCATTTCAAAATTTGGAATTATTATCACGGGGATGCCAGGCCTAGACAGTAGGATTCATTTGTCTCATGCAAGAGAGAGCTGTGGTAACTCTTAAAAAGGCCACAAAGACCAAATGCAAACAGCATCGTCGCACGAGCTAAGTCAGTAGTTTCTCCATTTTATGGAGCTAACGATTTCGCTTTCTCTTACGCAAACGCCTAAGGGACGTCACTCGTTTTGAAGTCTGTTAAAAACGAAGTGGTGTAATACCTCCGGACTCTAGGCTACGCACGACTTCGGCGTACTCTGAACTGCAGAAGTATCGGGAATATAAGGTTTCGGTTACTCTCAACTTATATTCCCTAAACTACCCGTAAGGATAGAAAAAGTACCCTATCTCTTGTAGATGTGATTCAACTACCCTATTGCACGCGCGTTCGATTCGCGCCATCTCCACACAAAATAAAAAACTGCCAATAACGGCAGTTTTTATTTTGTGTGGAGATGTGAACACGACTGCTCGTGTTCATGCGCGAATCGAAAAGGTTCTCCCTTATTTTCGAGAATGTACTCATTTGAAAAAATGGGAAACATGAACAGCTCCTGTAGGGAGAAATTCCCACCATCTCCACTTGTTAAAACATGAGCGCCTTTGGACGCTTTTTTTAACTTCTAAGGATCAGCTTTGGAGGGTTTAAAAAGCCCCGAGCATGCTCGGGGCTTTTTATATTTCCCACTCTCTTCAATTCTTCTTATTCGCCTCGCTAAGCGACTTCGTTTCAATTTTGCATTCTCTTATTACTTTTACTTACCACTTTCTAAGTATCTAATGTTACTGCTGGGGTCCGCCTACGTTTCCAGTGGGTTGTGTATTTGCAGGCTGGTCGGTGCTTGGAAGATTAACTTCAATATTTGCTGCTGGAGCTGGAGTATCTGTGCCTTGCATCCGTGGCCATACAAATACGATTCCTACTATTACAAGGATAAGGATAACAATAGCCACTGCCCATCCACCATTACCCTCACTTGATCCCGGTGTTACTATAGTTGTCATGATAATTTTTGGTTACTTATAATTGAGCCCTGTTTAACTATATACTTCTACCTATAATTCACCAGTAAACTCGTCTACTTAGTTAATCATTTATTTGCTTGACAAACATGACAGATATGATATACTTGACCTAACAAAGAAGCTATTGTCGAAATCGTCGATTTGCACTAGGCTATTTTTGTATTAATCGGTTTAATCTTTATCTATCTTTATGGTTGGAACAATCAAAAAGCTTACAGACAAAGGATTTGGTTTCATCACAGCTGAGGGACTCGCGAAGGATCTTTTCTTCCACAGTAACTCACTTGTAGACGTACAATTCGATGAATTGCGCGAAGGTGACTCTCTTTCTTTTGAAACAGAAGAGTCTGACAAAGGACTTAACGCTGTAAACGTTCGCCGAGCATAAGCTCACGAACAAAAAAGCGGGCCTTACGGCCCGCTTTTTTGTTGAGTAATTTTAACACCTCCCCTTCCCTCTCACATAAAAGATATTCATTAGGAAAAAGAAACGCATCTGTATTTTTATGTATGCTAATTAATGAGGTATCTTAATTACCATTACAACAACCGTTAGTGTTCTTATGCCCTTAGACATTGTCAGAAAGCCTAAAATGTGCTAAAAATACTCAAATTCGCTTCGTGGCGGTATTTACTAATAAGCTAAAACAAAACCTTTTGAGTTACACAAAAATCAATCATCAGATCAAAGCACCGGAACTTCGGATTATCGGTCCAGAAGGAGAAAATCTTGGTGTCCTTTCACTTTCTGCAGCTCTTGAAAAAGCTCGGGAAATGGGCGTTGACCTTATTGAAATCTCTCCGAATGCTACCCCTCCAATCTGTAAACTAATGGATTATGGGAAGTACCAGTATCTTGAGAATAAAAAGCAAAAACAAGCAAAAGCAAAGTCTCACACTGTTGAGGTAAAAACCCTTCAAATCAAAGTTGGAACCGGAGAAAACGACTTGGCTCTTAAAGCCCGAAAGGCGACTGAATGGCTTAAAGAAGGACACAGAATCAAAATTGACCTCTTCCTACCAGGACGCACTAAGTATATGGATCAAAAATTCCTTAAAGAGCGAATGGTTAGATTTTTCAGTCTTATCGCAGAGGAACACAAAGTGGCTGAGGAGCCTAAAAAGAGCCCTAAGGGGATGAGTGCGCTGATAGAAAGAGCGTAACTCAAGTTACTAGTAACTAGCTACTGGATTCTAGTTAATTTACTAGCAACCCGTAACTAGCATCTAACAACTGACATTTTCGCTTGCAAAAATAGGGATTCTTGCTAGTATAGATGCTCAAATTCAACCCACCCACTATGTCAATGAAAACTAACAAATCGTACGCAAAACGACTCAAAATCAGTAAGAACGGCAAGGTAAGATCTCGCTCTGCTGGACAGAACCACTTTAACGCTAAAGAAGGTCGCCGTTCTCAATTGAACAAGAAGCGAAGCATGCCGTTCCCTATTGCAAACAAAGCAAAGAGTAGACTTTTGGTAAATATATAATTTTGTAATTTAATCCCATGACACGCGTAAAAAAAGGAGTAAATGCTCTCAAGAGCCGACGAAACATCTTAAAGCAAGTTAAAGGCTATCGTTTTGGTCGTGGAACAAAAGAGAAGCAGGCAAACGAAGCTATTTTCCATGCTGGAACCTATGCTTTCGCTCACCGAAGAGACAAGAAGGGTGACTTTCGAAGACTGTGGAACGTGCGCATTAACGCAGCTATCCGACCTCTTGGACACACCTACAGCACTTTTATAGACGCTCTCAAAAAGAAAAACATTGAGCTCGACCGGAAGGTTCTCTCTGACTTTGCTCAACACAACCCAGATACTTTTAAGAGAATCGTAGAGAAAGCATTTTAGGAAGTTTTAAGTTCACAGTTTAAAGTTTTAAGTAATTTAAAAAACTCAGGCGAGCCTGGGTTTTTTATATGTTTTGTTTCTTAAAACTATTTGAGCTCATACACCTTTCCCCTCTCTGGAGCGAGAGCATTTACACTTAGATAATCGTGAAGACGTTGTGTTAAGAACAGCGATGCTTTTGGTTCTCCCATCACCACAAAGACTTTTCGGAGATTATCATCTTGCATATGTTCAACAAAATCGATGAGGTGCTCGGAATCTTTGTGTGCTGAGTATCCATCAATGGTGATGACATTGGCTTTCACTTGAACCTGCTGGTCGTGAATAGTCACAATCTTTGCACCCTCTTGCAGTTCCCTTCCTAGGCTTCCTGAGGCTTGATAACCCATAAGAAGCAAGGTTGCATTGGGATCAGGCAGATACATCGCTTCGTGGTGGAGAATGCGTCCAGCGGTCGACATGCCAGATCCTGCGATAATGATTTTTGGATCTGGAGTCAGATGAATTCGGCGTGAATCATCGGACTTGGCGGTCATCTTTAGTTTAGGGAAATTATATATATCATCTCCCCCATGGATATCTTTCTGGACATCGCTGTTATAAAGGTTGGTTATTTTTTCATAAATTTTTGTAAGCCGTATTGCAAGCGGTGAATCTAGAAAAACTGGCACTGATGGGATTTGTCTATCTTCGATAAGATTATTTATTTCATACAAAATACTCTGGGTTCTTTCGAGAGAAAAAGCTGGAATGAGCACAGTGCCTTTGCGCGCGATTGAATCCAAAAGAAGTGCTTTAAATTTCGCTTCCCTTTCTTCCTTTGGTTCATGGTTCCTATCTCCATACACACTGTCCATAACCACATAATTTGCACTTTCTACATACTCTGTATCTGGGAGAAGTTTTGATGGTGAATTGCCGAGGTCACCAGTAAACAAGACTGTTCGAGTTGTTCCATCAGTAGTTAAGGTAAACAAATACATTGATGATCCGAGAATATGTCCCGCATCGAGGAGTCGCACCGAAACATTTTGTGAAATAACCGTATCAACGTGGTAGGAAATGGTTTTCCAGTGATTAAGTGATTTGGATACATCGTCTGGTGTGTACAGGGGCTTTATATTTTTATCTCGCGCGTCGTTGGCCATAATATGAGCTGCATCAGCAAGCATCAGTTCGGAGAGAGCTTTTGACTCTGGAGTTGAGTAGACCGTTCCCGTAAACCCAGCAGCAAAAAGTTTAGGAATTCTTCCGATGTGATCGATATGAGCATGAGTAACAAAAAGGGCTTGTATGTCTGTTACTGTATAGGGGAATTCCTCTTTATTTACTTCCCTCGATTCTGGTACGCCTTGAAAAAGACCGCAGTCGACTAGGAATTTGGTTTCTCCGGACTCAACTAAAAAGTTTGCTCCCGTTACACTTCCCACCCCTCCCCAAAATGTTACGCGTGGTGTATTCATTTATTAAGTATACCCTTTGTATATTAAATTGAGAAAACCAAAGAAAAATCCCGCTTTCGCGGGACTTTTCTTCAGGCTACTCCACATATTTCCCCTAGTGTTACCTAGGTGGGTGTCCGCAACTGTACCAATCAGAACGCTTTCGCGCTCATCAAGACGCAGTAATAATAAGACTCCCTGAAAAAATATTTAATCGAGAAAATATGCGAAGTAACTCTATGAGAAGTATACAGTTGCTAGTACCTAGTTACTAGATGCTAGCAAAATACAGAATAAAGTACTGAAAAAGTAAATAGAATTGTTTCTTTATCTAAAAACTAGAAACTAGAAACTACTCAAGTATTCCATCAATATTCACATCATAGAGAATCTGCTCTTGAACGAGGCGGTAATCAATGATTTCTTCTGGTTTGAACCATATATCAATTTCCCCCGCCGCCTCTTCCGGCTTATCGGTACAATGAATGACGTTTCGTACAGCCCGCCCTCCGACGTTTGCTGTTGAATATGAATCAATCGTAAAATCTCCTCGAATAGTTCCCACGTCTGAGGTAAGCGGCTCTGTGCCTCCCACGAGCTTCTTCACCACTCCTACCGAGTGATTTCCTTCAATAACCATAGCAACCACAGGTCCTAAGGTAATATAATTGAGCAGAGCCTCTACAATATCGCGTCCGTACTCGACCGCTGACTTTTCTGGCTTTCCTCCTCCTTTTTCAATGTTTTCAATAGTTCGAGCTCCCACCTTTTCACACCACTCGTCATCCTTTCCGTAATGCTTTGTTGCACGGGCCCGGTCTGGCACAAACATCTTAAGGGCTACAATCTTGAGACCTGTTCGCTCGATGCGCTTAATGATTTCCCCAACGAGGGATCGTTGCACTCCATCATGCTTAACAATAACGAAAGTTCTTTCTTTCTGTGGTTTCATGAGTACTGTAGTTTATTATTTTAATTATTTATTTGCTTTTCTTTCTGTTTCTTGCTCTAACCTCGACTCGCGCTTGCTCATGGGTAAGATTATTATTTTGTGTCACTTCCCTCATATTTTCAGTGGTCTCTTTTCTACGGGCTTTTTTGTTATTAAATCGAGCCATCGCCTTTCGATCTCGAATTTTTATTTCTTTCAACTTTTTAGGTAACTTTTGCTCTCGAGCAATCTCGACTGTTGATCTATTTTCTGGACTTAAATCTGCTATGCTCATCTCAGCTGTTGTACTCATATCATCATATTCTTCACTTGATCCTCTTACAACATCAAAAATTGGCCCAGTTTCCAGTTGACTTTTTTTTACTTTTTCAGATTTAGTAAGAATTGGGATTTCATGTTCATCAGTATCTGGACGCCAACCATTTTCATTCATTAGGTCTGACCTGGTTTCTTTGTTTGGATTCCCAAGAACCCGTTGTTTCTCACTCGCCCTTCTTCGAATCTGGTTTGCCGCATTAAATCTATTTATTTCAGATTTAATTTCCTCTCCATCAAGTTTTTTAATAGACGCGCTTCGTCTTGAATTACTTGAAGTAAAGTCCATGTTTGGAGTTAGGACTTTTTGAATATTTTTTACATGCTTTCGCTTAGTTATCATCTCTCTTTGATCTTTAATATCACGAATTCTTTCTCCCATAGCCGAAGTTATAGGGATTTGCATATCTGATTGTTCCGCTTTTTCAACTGATTGTTTTCGAGCCACCAAATCGTGGGCAAAGCGAGGTGTCTCTTCATTCTTCATGGCTTCACGATCACGGAGAGACTTCAGCTTGAAGGATCGGGCCATTTCAATAGATGCAACAGTGGCGCCACGTGTACCAATATCGATTCCTGCTTTTTTCAGTATCGCAAGACCTTCTCTTCCTTTCTTAGTAAACTTCATCAAAAATGGAGCGTATTCAAAGAGCTTTGAACCGATAACTTCTTTGGCTTGCAGAAGTGCTTCTTCTTGTTCTTTTAGTTGTAACTCTAATTCTTCAACTGTAATTAATGGTTTTCTTTGAGATTCAAAAACAGAAACAGGTGGGATTTCGACAACTGTCTGAATTGTCTGAGGCAATCCTGGAATTCTTTGTCTTGGGGAAGGAATGTCTCTTTTTTCATCCCAAACGTCTGGCGAAGCTTCTCTAATTTTTGCTAGTGGATCTGCTTCTTCTGGAATTCTTTGTCTTGGGGAAGGAATGTCTCTTTTTTCATCCCAAACGTCTGGCGAAGCTTCTCTAATTTTTGCTAGTGGATCTGCTTCTTCTGGAGCATTATGCATAGATTCTGAAACCACAGTAACTTCAAGTGCTTGCTTTGGTATAGATTTAAATGCAAGAATCTTTTCCCTCAGTCTTTTGTGGGGAAGTAATTTTTCTGCGTGCGCGTGGGCGTCATGGTCGCTATAGTCATTAATATGCTTTATGAAGTATGAAACCGCTGTCTCATTAACAACTGGGGCGTCAAGAGTGTTTGCTCCAGGCAAAGCTCCCCATTTTTTGAACATATTACTTATATCATCAGGCTTCTCTACAGAAGCAATGTCACTCAAAAGTTCTTGTCTTCCAGTCATATATTCTGCTGGAGAGTTACCCCACAGTTTTGTTTCAAACTGATTGACCTTGTCACGCATTGCCAACTTCACTTCCAAATCATGTTTTTCGGTCTGAAAAATATCGAGATCTTCCCCGCTGTACTCCTTACGAGCCTCAAGAAGGGGGAGCGATTCTTCTAGTGCTTTAATCTGATTATCGAGTTTAAATACATGTTGAAATCCTACACGTTGATTTTCTTCATATTGGAGGCGCTCTGCTGTTGAGAGCTTCTGTTCATGATGTCGCATCAATACATCGTGCTCTTTTTTCATATCAACAATTTCTTCTTTCTCTTTTTCGTGGTTGTCTGTCGAGATTGCTTCTGGGGAAAAATCTTTAATTTTCTCATCAATCTCATCTATCTCACCAATTTCGTCTGTATATTCTTCAACAGCAAGACCACCTTCGCTAGTATCAAATGGGTTTTTTGAGGATTCGTAAGAAGACATGGTGTACAAAAATTAAATAACTATAGATAAAGTATATGCGGTAATGAGCTTTAGGCAAAGTGCACAAGAAGTTTTAAGTTTTAAGGGGATGCCTACCTAAACGTTAAGGCGAAGTTTTAAGTAAAACCCTTCCTTTAGTTAGGGTTTTTATACATGTATTTTTTGTATTATTTAAAACTTAAAACTAATGCATTACCTTGTTACCACAATTGGGTCATTCTCCGTAATCACAATCGTATGCTCTGAGTGGGCAGCTTTTTTTCCATCTTTTGTCACAAACGTATAGCCGTCCTTCAGAAGTTTGATATCACCCTTTCCGAGCACGAGCATCGGCTCAATAGCGATGACCATACCAGCCTTGAGCTTTGCTCCGGTTCCCGGCATTCCTGTGTTAGGAACATACGGATCTTCATGAACTTCATACCCGACTCCATGACCGGAAAGACCGAGAGCGCCGGCTAAATTATATTTTTTTGTTACTTGTTCAATTGCATGTCCAATGTCACCAACGTGTTTACCGCCTCTAGCCGCTCTAATACCAGCCTCTAATGCTTCTTCTGTTGCCGTAATGAGCCGAAGGTCTTCAACCGAAACCTTCCCTACTGGCAGTGTTATGGCCGAGTCAGTAATAAGGCCGTTGTGAACAAGACCTAGGTCGAGCGTGACGACGTCTCCTTCGATAAGGATACGAGGTGTTTCATTTGGAATTCCGTGGACGATTTCTTCGTTAACAGAAACACAGAGTGCTGCCGGATAGGGACGCCTTGCTCCTTCAGGTTTATAATTAAAAAACGCAGCCTTATCACCTTTTTCTTTAATTAGTTTCATCGCGCATTCTTCAAGCGTGAGTGTGCTGACCCCAGGGACCGTGAGCTTCGCCAATTCCTTTAGTATAAAAGCGTGACGCTTACCACCTTCGATAAGAAAATCGATATCTTCCTGTGTCTTTATGGTAATCATAGAGAAAGGTTTGCAATCAGATTTGACTGCACGTCTTCGATTGACCGCTCTCCCGAAATAGAAATAAACACGTACTCTGGAGAAGATTTGTAATATTCAATTGCAGGAGCTACATCTGTATCAAACCAGTCAAGACGCTTATTGATTCTGTCTACATTTGCATCGTCTGCCCTACCTCTTGCGAGCAAATGCTTTTCGGACCATTCACGACTGACGTCTAAGTGAATAATGTATCGCTTTTCAAATCCATAAAAATGCAAAGCTGTGTTGAGCATTTTTGCTTCAGAAAGAGACCGAGAGACCCCGTCAAAGATGAGATGCTCGTTGCCGTTATATTCTTCGGTCAAAATCTTGGTCCACATGTGACAAGCGAGGAAGTCAGGTTGACGCAGGTCTTGCTCCATCATCTGACGACTCTTCGTGTTGGTATAGTTATCTCCTTTGGTGAATTCTCTGAATTCGTGACCTGTTTCGATGTAAGAAGCACTCTGCCCTTTATCTTTAAGTGATTGCATAAGCAAAGCCGCCTGCGTACCTTTTCCGCATCCTGAACGCCCTATGAAGATGAATGAGTTGTAAGCCATAAATAAGATGAATATCGAATAGAGAATAACGAAAAAAACAAATCAAGTCTATTGTATCACGGCTCTGTTCCCTTCGATATTCAGCATTCGCCGTTCTTCTGACTACTGCTTATCGCTTTTAGATTTAAAAGGCTAGAGTCAATACTTGTTTGACAAACATGCTGAATATGATATAATGTATATTAGCAGTTCATTACTTTTATCTGTCCATTTGTTCATGGGGACAATGGCGTTCACGGGACTCGCGGTCGGAATACTCCTTGAGGACGGGATTTTCCCCACTAGACCCGTATTGAATATGTGCATTAAAGGTTTAGCCGTGATAGCCCTACTCTCGTTCGGAGGAGTTGTCATCAAGTACCTCTTGGGCTCAAGGCGTGATCTGCAACGAGAAAGAGAGCGTGGTCGATTGCGATAGAGAAACATCAAAGGACTCCAGCATATGGAGTCCTTTTCTTTTACTTAAAACTTAAAACTTTTTTTACTGTTTATATTTCCTAACAGCTAGAAACTAGTCACTAGCAACTGCTCTAGTATTCTCTAATCGATACCTGCGCTTCGATTTTCTTGATGAGGTCGATAACCACAGAAACTACGATGAGCAGCGCCGTGCCTCCAATAGCTAGAGACTGAATACCCGTAATGCCCTGCATGATGATCGGGAGAACTGCCATAAGACCTAGGAAGAGTGCTCCGACAAGGGTCAGACGAGTGAGAATCTTTGCAATGTAATCAGAAGTTGATTGTCCAGGACGAACTCCAGGAATGAAGGCTCCGCTCTTTTGTAAATTCGTTGAAATCATATCTGGATCAAACGTTACTGCAGTGTAGAAGTATGTGAAGACAAACACTAGGAAGAAATATGCTCCTGCGTAGAACCACTGATTAGCAAGAATGCCTAGAATAAATGATGAGGCTTCCTTTACCCAAGGAGTGTTTACGTTTGCTAAAAAGTTAAAGATTAGTTGAGGAAATAATAGAATTGAAAGGGCAAAGATGATTGGAATAACTCCAGCTTGGTTTACTCGAAGTGGAAGATAGGTCGACACTCCACCGTAGACTTTGTTTCCGCGAATTCTCTTTGCGTACGTTACTGGGATTGGGCGTTCTGCTTCGGTGATGATAACCACTCCGAAAATAATAGCTGCTGCTGCTACAACAAATGCAATATATAGAGGAATTTGAGAAGGATCAAAAGTAAAGACAAGTTGGCCGAGGACTTGAGGAAGCTGGGCCACGATACCTGCAAAGATAATGAGGGACATTCCGTTTCCAATTCCAAACTCAGTCATAAGCTCGCCAATCCACATGAGCAAGACTGCTCCGGCGGTAATAATGAGAAGATTTACCGCGAGGTTAAATCCAGAAAGAGGATCGATGACTCCCTGACGTGTGAGGAGTGTAAGGAAACTGAATCCTTGGATAAGAGCCATAGGAATGGTCAAAATGCGACCATATTGAGCGAATCGCTTTCGTCCGATATTTCCTTCGTCCTGATACATTTCCTTTAGCTTTGGGAAGATGATGGTAGCTAGCTGCATGATAATTGAACCTGTGATGTAAGGCCCGACACCAAGCATGATTATAGAAAGACTTGAAAGTCCTCCTCCGGAAAAGAGGTTGAGGAGTCCTAAGAATTGGTTACCGGAAAAAAAGCTTTGAAGACGTGAGGGGTCTATTCCAGGAATTGGAATGATTGAAAGAACGCGGGTAATAGCCAGTGCCCCAAGGACAAAAAGGATGCGTTTTCGGAGACTCGCATCCCCCCAAACAAGTCGTAGTTTTTCAAAAATGGTTTTCATCCCGTATGAAGTTTTTATTAATTAAATTCTTCTTTATGCTACTCTCTTTGACCACTTTGTCTATTTTCTCATTAGTAATGAATTCCTAGAAACTTCCAACGGAGCAGGTCCCTTCTCGTTATTCACTACTTTGTATTCATCTAATTCCTTTCCATTCCTCTTACTCGCCTCGCTGAGCTCCGGCGAAGCGGGTTCCTTTTATTCCACCGATCCACCAGCGGCGACAATCTTTTCCTTTGCTGAAGCAGAGACTTCACAAGCTCTAAAAGTAAGTTTTTTTGAGATTTCACCCCCAGATAGAATCTTCACTAGTGGGAATTTTCCAGAGCTTTTTGCGAGGATACCAGCATCAACAAGCGTTGTTGGAGTGACAACAGTTCCAGAGAAATGTTCGAGTGAGCTTAGGTTAAGAGCGACAGCTTTGTCTTGGATAGACTTGTGGCTGTTTATACCGCGTCCACGGAGCTTGGGGAGTCTTTTAATGATATCTCGCATCTCTGGGCGCTTTTTACGTCCAGCACGTGAGTTCTGACCTTTGGTTCCTTTTCCAGAAGTCTTTCCACGAGTCCCCCCTCTTCCGACTTGGACAGAGCGCTTGTTCTTTGTTCGTCTTTGTAAATTGTTGATTTGCATAGGTTTATCGTTTTGATTTAGAACGAGATAGAGACTCAAGAGCCTTCACAGCAACCTTCGCTATGTTTGCTCGATTCTTAGAACCAGAAAGAATCTTTGCATTTACTTGTGAGATTCCTGCAAGCTCAAGAACTGTTCTAACAGAACTTCCCGCAAGGATACCTCGCCCAGGAGCAGGCATGATAAGTACTCGACAGCTGCTGTATTTAGCAGTGACTTCGTGTGGAATAGACATGTCTTTTGTCGTTGCGATCTGGATCATGTTTTTCTTTGCATCACGAAGAGCTTTGTCGATTGCAAGAGGTGTATCCCCAGCCTTTCCTTGTCCGACACCTACCATTCCTTTGTGGTTACCAGCAACAAGGGTTACTGAGAAACTGAATCGGCGCCCTCCAGAAGTAACACGAGTCACGCGTCGAATCGATACAGTCTTATGATCAAATTCTGATCGTGGGCGAGCATCTTTTTTAGCAGGGCGTCGTGCATTTTTCTTGTGATCTCGAGGGGTGCGATTTCTAAAATCGTCTTTCTTTCCTACAGGAGTTGATGCGGCTGGAATAACATCTTCGGCAAGAGCCTCTTCCGCTGCCATAGTTTCTGGCATGATTACTTCTTCTGTAGTTTTTTGTTCAGTGTTGTCCATAATACTTAAAATGAAAGTCCTCCTTCACGTGCACCTGTTGCAAGTGCTTCAACCTTTCCAGTATAAAGATATCCCCCTCGATCAAACACAACCTTTGTAATATTTTTTTTCAATGCATCTACTGCGAGTGTTGCTCCCAAAGCGCGTGCTTTTTCTAGCTCAGTTCCCTTTCCTTTTACAGAAAGCGTAGATGCTGCAGCGAGAGTAACTCCGAGATCATCATTGATGATCTGAGCTGAGATATATTTATTTGATTTAAACACGCACAGTCGTGGACGCTCTGAAGTACCCACAACCTGTGATCGGATGCGAGCATGTCGGCGAGTTCGCTTTGCTTGTTTTTGTTGTGATGCGTTTTTCATGTTTTTTGCTTCCTTTTGAATTTTCTTCTTCACTATTCTCTATTCATTGTTCTTCTTTTCCCTACACATTAAGCCGATTTCTTACCTTGCTTAATCTTAATAATCTCACCTTCGTAACGCAGACCTTTTCCTTTGTACGGTTCAGGCTTTTTATAATCACGAAGCTTTGCAGCAAACGATCCTACTTCTTCCTTATCGATTCCAGAAATAGTGATAGCGCTTTTTTCTATAACAACCTTTAGTGATGCTGGAATTGTCATAATAACTGGGTGAGAAAAACCTAGAGCCAAAACAAGCTCGGTTCCTTTTACCTCCGCCTTGAAACCAATTCCTTCAAGAAATAGTTTTTTTTGAAACGGTGTTGTTACACCAGCAACCATGTTGGTGATATGCGAAGCGTAAGTTCCCCACAGAGCGTTAGTCTCTAAACTTTCTTTCTTAGGAAGAATGGTAAGCATTCCATCAATGATTGAAACAGTGAAGTCATCTCGGATTGGACGTCGCAGTTCACCGAGTGGACCTTTCGCTACAAACACTCCGTCAGTTAAACTGACTTCTGTATTTACGGGGATTTTAATTATTTTTTTTCCGATTCTTGACATAAAAGTTTTTTACCAAATCTGAAACAACGCTTCTCCTCCCACTTTCGCCTTTCGAGCGGTGATGTCAGTCATAATACCAGCTGGTGTTGAGAGGATGAGATTTCCGTATCCACTTTTAACAGGTCGAATCTCAGCAACCTTGCGGTACACGCGCTTTGAAGGTTTAGAAACACGCTTCACGCCTTGAATGTGTGCATCGCCATTATCATAGAGGAGTGTTACTTCGATAGCTTTCGTGATTTTTTTTCCTTTCTTAGTAACTTCGCCGATGATTCCTTCTTTTTGTAAAAGAGAACAAATTTCAAATTTTAATTTTGAGTATGGAATAGACACCGTCTCTTTTCGTGAGTCGCCAGCGTTCTTTATTCGAATGATCAAATCTGAAATAGGGTCTGTCATATAAGTATTACCAAGAAGATTTCTTAATTCCTGGGATTTTGCCTTCATTAGCATATTCACGGAAGCAAATACGACAAAGGTCAAAGTCACGCATATACCCTCGCTTTCTTCCGCAACGGAAACAGCGATTAACGCCCCGTGAAGGAAATTTCGGGGTCTTGAGAGATCGTGCGATAACTGATGTTTTTGCCATGATTTAAATAAAATAGCTTCCTAGAAGCGTGCCCTCCAGACTAGCAAGTGAGGACAATATTGTCAAACAAAAGGTTCGAGTGAGTTTCATGGCTTATTTCCTAGCTTCTCTCGGCTTTACACCATAGCATATATGCCGTACTATTTTTACTAGAAATGCACGCTTGTTATTCAGGATGAACACGTCACCCAACCACTATGGAGGCCCGATGTCACAAGAGAAGCTCCCTAGCCCATTTGGACCCGAATTCATTGCGAGAATGAGTAGAGAGCTTATGTTTACCCCAGAGCAAACAGAGCGACTCAGAAACAACATTGCCCTCTCTGAGAGGAATCTCAAGCCAATATTGCTCGGAATTGACCGGTGTCGAGATGACGGCTCGGGACGTGATATTGTCATTAATGTGCGAAGGCGTAATTGAAAAATTGACAGATGTGCCACAAAAAAACAGCGATTCCCTTTCGGGAATCGCTGTTTGTGTGTGAAATTCTCCCTTATTGCTTGTTACTATTTGTCTTACTTTACTGCCGGCTTCTTAAAAGGGAAATCAAGAAATGTTAGAAGAGCTTCTACTTCTTTCTTACTTTGGGCGGTTGTAACGATACTAACAGCGAGACCGAAAATATCTTTTAATTCTTCGTCTGTAGTTTCAGGGAAAATGCTGTGTTCTCGAATGCCTAGAGTATAATTCCCCATCTCATCAACTCCAGTAATTGGAATACCTCGGAAATCTTTTGTTCGAGGAAGAGCTATGTTAACCAATTTATCTAAAAAGTCGAACATTCGCTTTCCACGGAGAGTCACCTGAAGACCCACCGGGTCTCCTTGTCGGACCTTAAAAGCCGCCACCGACTGCTTAGCGCCACGCACTGACGGCTTCTGCCCCGTAATCTTGGTCAGACGATCAATAGCAAGTTCAATCTTTTTCTTATCTTTAAAAGATCCAACTCCAACACTGACCACCACTTTCATGACTTTCGGCGCTTGCATAGGATTCTTGTAGCCGTGCTCTGACTTAAGACTCGCGAATACTTCTTTTGATTTTTCTTGAATTTTTTTCATATTGGTTACATAGAAAGCGTCGCCCCACTCTTCTTTGAAACACGGGTTTTCTTTCCATCTGTCGTGGTGTAGCCAACTCGTGATCGCTTGTTTGTCTTTGGATCAACAATCATGACATTTGATACATGCATTGGTGTTGCTTGATCAATGATCTGACCTTTTGAACCACTCTTTGTTGCACGCTTGTGAACCTTGCGGATATTCATTCCAGCAACAATTACTTTTGATTCACGAGGAAATGCGCGCAAGACCTTACCGGTCTTTCCTTTGTCTTTCCCTGAGAGGATTATTACGTTGTCGTCTTTTCTGATTTTCATAAATTCTTTTAGCCATTAGGCGCTAGGCTTTAGGAATTAGTGTTGCTAATGCCTAAGGCCCAAGGCCTTCAAGCTTCTTATACCACCTCTGGTGCTAGAGAAATAATGGATTGGAAACCTTTTTCCGCAAGTTCTCGTGGGATAGGACCGAACACACGACCCGCAATCGGCTGGTGCTTTGCCTTGTCCACAATCACAACTGCGTTTTCATCAAATCGGATGTATGAACCGTCAGCGCGTCTGTATGGAAACTTTTGTCTCGCAACTACCGCATAGAGAACGTCTTTTTTCTTCACAGATTTTCGAGGTTGAGCTGTTTGTACTGAAAGTACAACAACGTCTCCAATTTGGGCGTATTTTTTCTTAGATCCACCAAGCACTTTAAAAATTCGACCAATTTTTGCTCCGGTGTTGTCAGCTATTTTAACTATTGATCGTGGTTGTATCATGGTATTTATTTAACAAGAATGAATCTCTTGTCCTTTGAAATCGGACGAGTCTCTTGAATTGTGACAGTCTCTCCAACTGAGGCGGTATTTCCTGCATCATGAGCCTTCAGTCGCTTTCGCATTTTGATGAACTTTCCGTATTGAGGATGCTTCACAAAACGCTCAACAACTACCACAATAGTATCTTTCATTTTAGTTGAAGCAACCTTTCCTTTGAAAGTCTTTGCGGTACTCACTGTAGTCTCTTTTTGTTCTGTTTTTGATGCAGTCTTTTTCATATTATTTTGCTGTTGCTCTACTGGTTAGTTCGGTCTTGAGGCGAGCGACGTCCTTGCGTAGCGCTCTTCCCTCTCGAACATTACGAGTCTTGCTTCCAGAAAGTGCGAAACGGAACGTGCGAAGTCCTTCTTGTTTTTCAAGAATGGTTTTTACTAGATCCTGTTCGTTTTTTTTCTGTAAGTTGTTCATATTAATATAAGTATAGATTATATTCTCGCTACGATCTTAACCTTTAAAGGAAGCTTGGTTCCCGCCTTTCGGAGAGCCTCCCTGCTTGTTGCCTCATCTACTCCATCTACTTCAAAAAGGATGGTTCCAGGTTTTACAGCAGCTACATAGCCCTGTAAGTCCCCCTTTCCTTTACCGAGCTTTACTTCGGCTGGTTTCTGAGTATACGGCATATCTGGAAAAACGCGAATCCAAAGCTTTCCTGTCTTTCCGATTGATCGAGAGAGCACCTTTCGGGCAGCTTCAATTTGATTTGATCGGATTCGAAATGGAACCATTGCTTTAAGACCAAAAGATCCGAAAGAGACCTTTGCTCCACGACTAGCCACACCGATCTTACTCGGGTTCTTGCGCATGGTTTGCCATTTTCTGTATTTAACTTTTTTCGGGACTAACATAACGGTTTAATTATTTTGTATTATTGGTGCGCTTATCTGCAGTATCAGATGCTTTCTTGTCAGCAAATATTTCACCGCGGTAGATCCAAACCTTCACTCCGATGTTTCCATACGGAAGCTTTGCCTCGTGACGTGCGAAGTCCACATCTGCACGAAATGTCTGAAGAGGAATCTGGCCGAGCTTACGAGTTTCGTTTCGGGCGATTGATGCTCCTCCTAGACGTCCGCCAACGGTGATCTTTACTCCCTTCACATCACGATTTGCCATAACTTTTTCGACGATTTGTTTTGCAACGCGTCTATATGGCATACGCTTTTCAAGACCTTCTCCCACCATCTGAGCAACAATAGAAGCATTTGATTCTGGAGATTTAATCTCATGAATATCAAGACGAACTTCAATCGATGAGTTGTGGAGCTTACGCTTTGTAAGAGCAGCAACAATTTCATTTTTGAGCTTTACAGCCCCATCCCCTGAGCGTCCGATGATGCTTCCAGGTCGTGAGGTGTCGATGATGATACGGAGCACTTTTTCACTGCGCTCTATTTCTACCAAACTTACATATTGACCCTTAAGCTTCTTATCGAGGAATGTTCGAATTACCAAGTCTCCACGAAGAAAGTCCTTGTACTTTTCCTTAGTACCAAACCAGCGACTTTTCCAATCGCGAATGATGCCTAATCTATGTGAGTATGGGTGAACTGTATGTGACATAAATTTATGATTTTTTCTCGGTAGGTTTTACGAATCGAACTTTCTTTGCTTTTGGTTCCTTTTCTTCAAGGACTACACTAACATGACTTGTTCGCTTTCGAAGAATTGAAGATCGTCCACGAGATGCTGGCAATCGGCGATAAAGAATCTTTCCACTATCGACGCGAATTTCTTTTACCACAAGATTTTCTACGGTGAGCTTAAGACCCTCAGCATTTGCCACTGCAGAGCGAATAAGTTTCTCAATAGGCAGAGCGGCTTTTTTTCCAAGGAAGGCAAGCTGGCCGAGAGCGTCGTCGATAGATTTTCCACGAACAAGTCCGGCAACTACACGCACCTTACGAGGTGATTGTCGGTAATCTGAAAGTTGTGCAGTTGAAGTTGACATATATATAAATTATTTCTTTGCAGACGGAGCGGCTTTTGCTGCTTGAGCAGAAGCAATCTCTGATTCCTTTTTCTTCTGTTCAAGCTCTTTCTGCATCTTTCCTCCGTGTTTGTTGAACTTACGAGTAAGAGAGAATTCGCCCAATCGGTGACCTACCATGTCTTCAGTAACGAATACTTCGATATGATCCTTGCCGTTGTGCACTCCAAAAGAGAATCCTACCATTTCAGGAGCGATTTGACTGTCTCGAGCCCACGTTTTAATAACCCCCGTTTCCGTTGGTTTCTTGCCCTCAATTTTCTTGAGAAGCTTTTCGTATACGTATGGTCCTTTCTTGGATGATCGTGTCATGGGGGGGGTAGTTGTTAGTTGTCAGTTTCTAGTTTTTAGTAAGAAAACACAGACAAAAAACAAAAAATGAATATAAAAGGCTCAGAGATGAGCTTGGCAGAAATACTAGCAAATAAGAAGGCAATGTCAACTCGGGCAGTTACTAGATACTAGTGGCTACCCGCCTTACAGTCGAGGCAGGGTTGCTAGCAAGAAGAAAGCCCCCCTTTGCCTACGGCAAAGGGGGGCTTTCTTGACCAAATTTTATATTTTTAGTGTTTTTGACACAAAAGTCCCGCGGCTACCAGTAGCGCGGGACTAACTAATTTACCAAGGAGACTCCTTGGTAGACTTTATATAAAAAAACCCGCAGCGGTATTGCTGCGGGGTTTGTCATTCTTCTGGACTAGCAGAGATGAGTTAATCTGCCAGTCCGAGTTTTCGTCGAGTACCTCATCTGGACGATTTCTCTGTCTCCTGGGTTATCGAGCCAATACCCAGCAACAATGAAATCCCCTTCAGTGTGGCCAACGCATTCGAGCTTTCTGACTTCCATATGAATACCACCTGGAAGTCCTTTCACTCGAAAAAACACAGGACTTTCTTGTGAGAAATCCGTTTGACCCAGAGCATTTTTCAGGCACTTAAGCCCAGGTCCTTCAACGATGGACAGTGTCGGTAGCAAAAACTCTTGATTTTCAGCCATACGGCCTCCTAAAAAAGATCAACACTCTGGTGGGGCCAGAGTACCCGTTGCGACTAGTGTCGCCACCAAACACATACATGCTTGGAATTGTCGATATTATACCATATTCATAAATAAATGCAAGTATCACTTACTACCCCATCCTGTAGTGGCTTACCAAGGAGTCTCCTTGGTAAAATTAACATAAACAAAAAAAACGCCGGGGATGCGCATGCATCCCCGGCGTTGAACTTCTGCTACTTTTACCTCAGTACCATTTCCTTTCCACGAATGGAAAGGGTTTTCG
>Ga0209591_10003071_pt1 | contig 19563 bp, 15 predicted proteins | sample MAT01_FD_187207 | JGI IMG/M metagenome (GOLD analysis project Ga0209591, IMG submission 187207) | Freshwater microbial communities from Lake Fryxell liftoff mats and glacier meltwater in Antarctica - MAT-01 (SPAdes) (version 2) | ecosystem: Environmental > Aquatic > Freshwater > Ice > Liftoff... | reverse complement strand
AGAAGGAAAATTTGTTGATGGATTAGGAGAATTTAGTAATCGCTTTGTAAAAAATTATAAAGATGATGCTGCGTATGTTGATGTTAATATTGATATCTGTGTAAAACTAAAAAAAGAAAATAGGGCATTTAAAGTAGAAAAATACGAACATAGTTATCCGCATTGTTGGAGAACCGATAAGCCTATTTTATATTATCCATTAGATGCTTGGTTTATTAAAACAACTGCCGTAAAAGATCGGATGGTTGAATTAAATAAAACCATTAATTGGAAGCCAAAATCAACAGGAGAAGGAAGATTCGGTAATTGGTTAGAGAATTTGGTAGATTGGAATTTAAGCAGGAGTAGGTATTGGGGAACGCCGCTTCCTATTTGGAAATCCGAGGATGGAGACGAAGCAATTTGTATTGGTTCAATTGCCGAATTAAATGAGGGGATAAAAAAGGCGAATACTATTTTAGGAGAAGGCGTTAATAAAAGTTACTTGCACGAAGGAATTCTTGATTTACACAAACCTTATGTAGATGATATCATATTGGTTAGTAGCTCAGGCAAGCCTATGAAACGAGTTCCAGATTTGATTGATGTTTGGTTCGATAGTGGTGCAATGCCTTATGCTCAATGGCATTATCCTTTTGAAAATAAAGACTTGATTGATAAAGGGGAAGCTTTCCCTGCAGATTTTATTGCGGAAGGTGTTGATCAAACTAGGGGTTGGTTTTATACTTTGCATGCACTGGCAGTGATGTTGTTTGATAGTGTAGCTTATAAAGCTGTAGTGAGTAATGGTTTGGTATTAGATAAGAATGGCAACAAAATGAGTAAGCGTTTAGGAAATGTTGTTAACCCCTTTGAAACAATTGAAAAGTATGGGGCAGATGCTACTAGGTGGTACTTAATAACTAATGCTTCTCCGTGGGATAATTTAAAATTTGACTTAGCAGGAATTCAAGAAGTACAACGTAAATTTTTTGGAACCTTGTACAATACGTATCAATTTTTTACATTGTATGCTAATGTTGATGGATTTGCATTTAAGGAAGCTTATATACCCCTTAATGAAAGACCAGAAATAGATCGTTGGATTCTATCTTCACTCAATACTTTGGTGAAAAAAGTAACCGAAAGCATGGATGATTTTGAACCAACAATGGCTGGTAGAGCAATAGAAGAATTTGTAGATGCACAATTGAGTAATTGGTATGTACGATTATGTAGAAGAAGGTTCTGGAAAGGAGATTATGAAGCCGATAAAATTAGCGCATACCAAACATTGTATGAATGTTTAGAAACAGTAGTACGTTTAATTGCACCAATTTCCCCATTTTTTAGTGATGCAGTTTTTGCTAATTTAAATGCAGTTTCTAAACGTTTTGATGCAACTTCGGTTCATCATGTAGATTTTCCTATCTATCAAAAAGAAGTTATTGATCCATTTTTAGAAGATAGAATGCAATTGGCTCAGGAAACCTGCTCTTTGGTTTTATCATTAAGAAAAAAAGTAAATATTAAAGTAAGGCAACCGCTGCAACGAATAATGATTCCTGTAATGAACGCACAAATGAAAGTGCAACTTGAAAAGATGGAGGAGTTGATAAAAGCAGAGGTAAATGTAAAAGAAATAGAATATATCACCCAAACTGCTGGTGTAATTAACAAAAAAGTGAAGGCCAACTTTAAAACCCTTGGGGCAAAATTAGGTGCATCAATGAAAGAAGCTGCAGCTATTATCCTTTCATTTGATCAAGCCCAAATTAGCCAAATTGAACAAAATGGTCAATTTACACTTGAATTATCATCAGGCAGTCATTTAATTGACCTTTCCGATGTAGAAATTGTTGCAGAAGACATACCAGGATGGAGTGTGGCAAGTAAAGGGGCTTTAACTGTTGCATTGGATATTACCCTTTCTGAAGCTTTAAAACAAGAGGGAGAGGCTCGAGAATTTGTAAATCGAATACAAAATATTAGAAAAGAGAGTGGATTTGAGCTTACAGACCGTATATTCGTGAGTGTTCAGGAGAACTCAACAATGCAAATTTCAATTATTAAATATAACGATTATATTTGCCGCGAAATTCTGGCTGACAAAATTGACTGGTTGCCTTTAATAAATAATGGCATATTAATAGAAGTCAATGAAATCAAGTTAAACGTTATAGTAAACAAAAAAGGATAAACCTTATGGCTACAAAGAAACCAGCTCCTAAATCTGTACCTGCAAAGTCAGTAAAGGCAGCACCGGCCAAAAAAGCAGTTAGTAAACCAGCTCCAAAAGCAGCTAAAGCACCAGTAAAACCTGTTGCTAAACCAGTAGTAAAGCCAGAAGCAAAAGCTCCAGCAAAACCGGCTCCAAAGGCGGTTACAGCAAAAGCACCTGTTAAGGCCGTTGCTAAACCAGTTGCTAAAGTTCTAGTAAAACCAGCTCCAAAAGCAATTCCAGCTAAAGCTCCTATTAAGGCAGCTCCTGCAAAAGTTGCTCCAAAAGCAGTGGTAGCTCCTAAGCCTATTGCAAAGCCAATAACACCAGTTAAACCTGTAGCAAAGCCAGTTCCTGCAAAACCTGTAGCTAAAGCAATACCAGTAAAACCAATTGCCCCAGCTCCAATAGCAAAGCCAACGCCACCTCCGGCCCCAGCTAAGCCAGTAGTGAAAGCGCCACCAGCCCCACCCGTGAAACCAGTGAAGAAAGTACATGGTCCTATTAAGGACGTTAAAGTGCCTAAAATAAATACTAAAACCAGTAAACCATACAACCCAGGTTATACTCCTCTAGAAAAAAGAGTAGAAGTACAAAAACCTCAAGGTCCATTGGTAAAATATAATGATGTTGATTTGGCCGAATTTCGTGAGTTGATTTCTAAGAAATTAGAAGCAGCTAAGAAAGAGCTAACCTATTTACAAGGGTTGATTACTCGTAAAGATGAAATGGGAGGCGATAACGACGATGCTCGTTATATGACCATGGAAGATGGTACTATGAGTATGGAAAAAGAACAATTGAGTCAAATGGCAAGCCGTCAAATTACTTATATTGATCATTTAGAGAAAGCAATTAACCGTATAGATAATAAAACCTATGGTATTTGCAGAGTAACTGGAAAATTAATTGATAAAGCTCGTTTACGTGCGGTGCCTCATGCTACATTAAGCCTTGAAGCTAAATTAGGATTGGTAAAACCGATGGAATAAATTAAAATTTAAAATTCAAAAGACTATTACGAAAGTGATAGTCTTTTTTTATACACTTGGTTTCCCATAGATATTAATCGTGTGCTTATAATTAAGCATGTCTGTGTTCTTATTTAGTTTCTTAATTTCTAAGTTGATATTAAAGTCTTCGAAATAATAAATATCATATCCATTTCTTTCTATTACATCGTAAAGTTCCATTTTAGCTGCATCGCTTGCTGAATCAATACTTTCGGCCACAACCACTGGTTTGCAAAGGACTATTAAATCGCTGATTGATTTAATGATTTCTTTATCATAACCTTCTGCATCAATTTTAATAAAAGACAATTTATTAATCCATTCAGGATATTTGGATTCTAAAAAAGCCTTGAGGTTTTTACCAGTAATTTTGTGCGGGTAAACAAACTTTCCGTGATTGCTTTCTTTTGATTGGGAAATGCCTCCATTTGCAAAACTTGCTTCTGAAGAAACATAATAAAATTCTTCCTCTTTTGTAGTTATTGCAAATTGCTCAGGAGCAATCTTGTATTTATTCTGATTTAAAGATGCATTAGTTTGTAATATCTTAAATACATAAGGATTTGGATCAAAACCAATGGTTAACCCGTTTGAACCTGTGCACATTGCAATAGGAACCGTAGTGTCTCCTATATTTGCTCCTATATCAATTGCTAAATCGCCATTTTTAATAAACTGATTAAAAAAATCAACTACTGGAGTTTCTAATTTAAAATTTGGGACTAGTGGATTTGACCAATTTGCAAATGAAATAATACCATATTTGCCTAAATCAATTTTATCGATTTTGGGTGGATATTCTTGTGTAACTCTTCTCGCTTTTTTTCTTGCAAAAGATGCTTTTAGATAATTGAACATGCTATACTGTATTTTGATGTGCAGTAGATTATTTTATAGAAGTAAAAATATTAATTAATAATTGAATGGGCAATCTTATTTCACTTCCTGCATTTCGATTAGTTTATAATAAATTCCGTTTTTCTTTAAAAGTTCATTATGATTTCCACGTTCTGCTATCTCGCCGTTTTGCAACACAATAATTTCATCTGCGTGTCGAATGGTGGAGAGTCGGTGTGCTATAACTATAGATGTTCTGTTTAGCATCATGTTATTGATAGCGTCTTGAACAAGTCTTTCGCTTTCGGTATCCAATGCAGAGGTGGCTTCATCTAAAATAAGGATTGGTGGATTCTTTAATACAGCCCTTGCTATCGTAACACGTTGACGCTCACCACCACTTAGTTTACTTCCTCTATCACCTATATTACTTTCAAATTTGTCCTCTTTTAACTGAATAAAATCATAAGCATTCGCAACTTTAGAAGCTTGCTCAATTGCCTCTATATTGGAATTGTCTATTCCCAATGCTATATTATTGGCGATGGTATCATTAAACAAAATGGGTTCCTGTGTAACAATCCCCATTAAAGAACGAACAGAATGCAAGCTGTACTCTTTAATATTCACTCCATCAATTAATAATTCTCCTTCACTAACATCATGAAAGCGTGGTATCAAATCAGCTAAAGTACTTTTCCCAGCTCCTGAAGAACCTACTAATGCAACTGTTTTGCCTTTTTCGATTGTAAGATTAATATTTTTAAGAATTGTTATGTCATCATAAGAAAACGAAACATTTTTAAACTCAATACTTGAATTAAATTTTGTTAATTTTTTTGCATGAGGATTATCTACAATTGTTATGGGAGCTTTTAAAATTTCTTCAATCCTTGCAATTGCAGAACTACCTCTTTGTGCATTGTAAAAAGAGGTAGATAAAGATTTCGCTGGGTTCAGAATTTGTGTAAAAAATACAATGTAAGTAATGAAAGCAGTGGGACTTAATCCTGCTTCATCATGAAGAACAAGAATCCCGCCAAACCAAAGAATGCAACATAAAACCAATACGCCCATGAATTCTGACATGGGAGAAGCTAAGTCTTTTCGAAAATTCATTTTATTTCGTAATACATTAATTGTATTATTTGTACTGGAAAATTTTTTACCTAAAATTTTCTCTGCATTAAATGCTTTAATAACTCTTAATCCACCCAATGTTTCATCAAGTATCGACATTAATGTACCAAGCTGTTCTGCTGAGGCGGTTGATTTTTTTTTAAGTGAACGACTAATTCTGCCAATTATAAATCCTGACAATGGTAATAAAACCAATAAAAACAAAGATAGAGCTGGGCTCATCATCACCATGATGGTAAGAATGATAATGATTTGTAAAGGGTCGCGAATTAATCCTTCTAATGTTCCCATGATACTCCATTCAATTTCATTAGCATCATTACTCATTCTGCTAATAATATCTCCTTTTCTCTGTTCTGTAAAAAAGCCAATCGGAAGTGCTAAGATTTTTTCATAAAGGTCGGCCCTTAATTTGGTCATCACATAGTTTCTTATTGGAGTAACAACTCTGAAAGAAAGATATATAAACAAATTTTTAAATAGAATAGAAAATATAATCAAAATACAAATCGCTGCTAATGCATATTCTTTACCATTTTTTACTATTAGTTGGCTTAACTCGTATTTGATAAAATTTTGTAAGCCATTGGCAGAAAAATCTATTAAAGGCTTTGTAGTTACTAAATTGTCTAGAGCAAAGAGCATTTGAAGAAATGGCGCCAGTAATGCTAAAGAAACTAGTGAAAAAACTACTGATAACAGATTGTATACAACATAGAGAACTATATTTTGTTTTTTATCTTTTAAGTAGTAAAGTATTCTTGAAAATCGCTTCATATAGGAATAAATGGTAAAACACCCCAAAGTAACTAATTTTACACCCATTAAACGCGAGAATATGGAAGAAGGTAAACGTCAACGTCAGATCGCAGGTGCACTGCAAGAACAATTTAACGATATTTTTAGAAGGCTTAATCTATCTATGATAGATGGAGGCATGGTTTCTATATCTAGCATTAAAGTAACACCCGACTTGTTAGAAGCTAGGGTATATCTTAGTTTATTTCAAGTTAATGATCCTGCTTTAGTTATGAAAACAATTGAATCAAGGGCTTGGGAAATAAAGAAAGAGTTGGCAGATAAAATGAAGCATCAGCTCAGAAGAATTCCTGTATTGCATTTTTACAATGATGATACATTGGATTATGTATTTAAAATGGAAGAAATTTTAAAGAAAATAAATGAAGGGGATGATAAGGAGGCTTAAACCCATAATCAACTTATGAATTTTTTATTTGCCTGGCGTTATTTCCGTTCAAAAAAATCTACCAATGCAATTAATATTATTGCGTGGATTGCTGTTACTGCTATTGCTGTAGGTACTGCTGCACTAATAATTATTTTAAGTGTTTTTAATGGGTTTGAAGAATTGGTAAAAGGACTTTATGGAGATTTTTATGCCGCAATAAAAATTGTTCCAACTCAAGCAAAAACATTTCATATAACTACCGAGCAATTACAAAAAATTAAAGGAACAAACAATGTTACAGCCTATAGTTTAATAGCTGAAGAAAAAGCATTGTTGATGGGCAACTATCAAACAATTGTAACTGTAAAAGGGGTGGAGCCAAATTACAATAAAATCAACAATATTGCCAAATATGTAAAGCGTGGAAAATTCGATTTGGGTGCGCAAGAGAGTCCTGCCATTGTAATGGGTGTAGGCATAGAAAATGCTGCTGGTATTGATATTGGACGTTCTTTAACTCCTACTATTTTATACATGCCCAATAAAAATGCAAGTTCTTTTAATTCGGCAGATGGGTTAAATTCCTATAACGTAACTCCTGCAGGTACTTTTGTAATTCAACAAGATTTCGATAATAAATATGCATTTACAAATTTGGCTTTTTTAAAATATATGTTGAATATGTCGGATGACGAATTTAGTTCTATTGAGTTGAATATTTCTGACGATGAAAAAGGAGTAAAAAAGAAGCTGCAAAATATACTAGGACCAAATTATAAAATACTAACACGCTACGAACAGAACCAATCTTTTTATGCAGTTATGCAAATAGAAAAGTGGGTAATTTATGGTATTCTTTCTCTAATATTAGTGGTTGCTGCATTTAATATGATTGGGGCATTAACTATGTTGGTATTAGAAAAACAAAAAGATATTGCCGTTTTAAAAGCTTTAGGCGCAGATGAAAATAGGATAAAAAATATTTTTTTACTCGAAGGTTTATTGCTTGCAGTAATTGGAACAAGTGTAGGTTTATTATTGGCAAGTACCATCTGTTGGCTTCAATCAACTTATCATTTAATAAAGCTCGGAGGCTCTACATTTATTATTGATTATTATCCTGTAAAAACAGCTTACACAGATTATTTGTTGGTAGTTATAACAGTAGGTATAATTGCATTTAGCGCTGCTTGGATTACAGCACGAAAAACAAGTTCTCAAATCTTTTCTTTAAGAACTTAATAACTCACTCTTAACTGTTAATTCTTAATTCTTAATTCTTAATTCTTAATTCATAACTCTTAATAATCCCCCAATGTTTCTTGTAATTGACCTAAAGCTTTAGCTAATTGCTCATCATTTGGTGCAATACCATGCCATTCGTGACTTCCTTCCATAAAATCTACGCCCTTTCCCATTTCGGTAGTCATTAAAATGCAAATCGGTTTGCCATGGCCAGTCATGGATTTGGCTTTATCTAATACTTTCACCACATCTTCCATATCATTCCCATTCATTTCAATTACTTCCCAGTTAAACGCTAAGAATTTATCTTTTAAAGGATTTAAATTAAGCACCTTATTGGTAGAGCCGTCTATTTGCTGACCATTAAAGTCTACAGTAGCAATCAAATTATCTACTTTATTATGCGCTGCAAACATGATAGCTTCCCAGTTTTGTCCCTCTTGAAGTTCTCCATCCCCATGTAAAGAAAAAACGAGGTGAGGATCGTTATTTAGCTTTTTAGTGAGGGCTGCTCCAATTGCAACACTCATTCCCTGACCTAAAGAACCACTTGCAATTCTTATTCCTGGAAGGTGCTCATGTGTGGTTGGGTGCCCTTGTAAACGACTATTAATTTTTCTGAAACTTGATAGCTCTTTTACATCAAAATAACCAGATCTAGCCAAAACAGCGTAAAATACAGGTGAAATATGGCCATTTGATAAGAAAAATAGGTCTTCATCTACTCCGTCCATCGAAAAATTAGTATCATGATGCATGATTTGAAAATACAAGGCAGTCATAAAGTCGGTGCAGCCAAGAGAACCTCCTGGGTGACCACTTTGTATAGCATGAACCATTCTTACGATATCTCTACGAACTTGACTAGCAGTCCTTTTTAAATCATCAATACTTGCCATATACAGGTGGTTAAAATTGTTTGAGCAGCGAAGATAATTTTAATTGTATCATTATAAAAGGAAATACTATAAAGTTGGTATTGTATAGGGAAAAGTTGTTGATTAATATTACAACTTGTTAGGCATTAAGAGAAATATGGTAATTTCGTTTATCATTACTTGAAAAATTACGTTTAATACGAATCGTATGGAGAATATTTTATTGGGGGCTGTAATAGCTTTCGTAATTACGTTTTACGCAATTCCTGTGATCATTCAAGTTTCAAATATGAAAAAATTGTTTGATTTACCAGGTGATCGTAAGATTCATTTTACGCCAGTTCCATCTTTAGGTGGTTTAGGAATATTTGCTGGCTTTATTATGGGATTGCTGCTAATGGTAGATTTAACTGATGCTGCTGCGTCGTCTACTTTTCAATATTATCTTACCTCATTTATGGTGGTATTCTTTTTTGGTATAAAAGATGATATTTTAATTTTAACTCCATTTAAAAAATTATTAGGTCAATTAGCTGTTGCTGCTATTTTAATATTTAAATCAAATCTTGTAATCGATAATATGCATGGGTTTTTAGGCATAAGTCAAATTGATAGTAGTTTAAGTATTTGTCTTTCTTTTTTTACAATTATAGTTGTAGTAAACGCATTTAACTTAATTGATGGAGTTGATGGATTGGCGGGAAGCATTGGTATAATTACATCTTCCTTTTTTGCATTTTTTGCATTAATGAGCGGCGAATTTTATTATGCTTTATTTGGATTTAGTTTTGCTGCAGCATTGGCAGCCTTCTTAATTTATAATTATTCTCCAGCAAGAATTTTTATGGGAGATACAGGAGCAATGTTAATTGGGGTTGTAAATGCAATTTTAGTTATACATTTTATTAATACAGCAGAAAATTCTAGAATACTTCCTGTTTTAGCCTCTCCAGCAATGGGTTTTGGCGTATTGATTATTCCATTAATGGATACTCTTAGGGTGTTTTCTATCAGAATTATTCATGGACGTTCTCCATTTTCTCCAGACCGAAACCATATTCATCATCTATTATTAGACAGAGGTATGAGTCATATGTCGGTTACACTTTCTTTATCATTAACAACAATCCTTTTTGTAATTGGAACTTACTTTGCATTGCCATTAGGTACAACTAAAGTTATTTTATTACAAAATATTATCTTTTTTACATGTATTGCAATTTTACGGCGCAATCAAATAGCTTACTCAAAACTTCAAGCAATTAAAGGAAATATTGATTTGGATCCGGAAGATAATATTTTTAGAAAAGGGATTAATAGCTTTAGAGCATATAAATCTGTAGATGCAAAAGTTGCTGATAAAGATATTTAAATGATTTATTACTTTTGCGGCAATATAAAAAGGCATTATGACTGAAGATTTAGATTTGATTTTGGCAGATACAACAGATACCATGCAGAAAGGTATTTTACATTTAGAAGCTGAATTGGTTAAAATAAGGGCTGGAAAAGCTAGTCCCAATATGCTCGACGGATTGAATGTTGATTATTATGGAACCCCCACACCCATTAATCAGGTAGCTAATGTACAGGTATTGGATGTTCGTACAATTAGTATTCAGCCTTGGGAAAAGAACATGTTGGCTGCAATAGAAAAATCAATAATGGCGGCTAATATTGGAATTACACCTCAAAATGATGGTAGTCAATTAAGGTTATTTATGCCTCCATTAACCGAAGAACGAAGAAAGGAATTGGTTAAAAAAGCAGGTGGAGAGGGAGAGCAAGCAAAAGTTGTTATCAGAAATATTAGAAGAGATTCAATAGAGAGCATTAAAAAATTACAAAAAGACGGATTGAGTGAAGACGCTGCAAAAGATGCAGAAAAAAATATTCAAGAAGTTACCGATAAATTTATTTTATTAGTAGAGAAACATCTTGCTGCAAAAGAGAAAGAAGTAATGGCTATTTAATTATTTTTTATTGGCCATATAAACACCTACTAGTATAATAGATAAGCAAATAACTTGCAGCATATTTACTTGCTCGCCACCCCAAATACCCCATGCTATTGCAACAAAGGGTATTCCATAAGTAACCATAGACGCAAATATAGCACCAGCCCTTTTTACCAGCATATAAAAAAGGATGGAGGCAATTGCTGTTCCAAATATTCCTAGAATAGATGAAGCTATTGTTGATTTTAAATAAACTTCATTGGTTAATGGCAATGAAAAATATCCAGTGAAATAAAGTATTAAAAAGCAAGGAATTATTAAAAATACAAAAGCCATAGAAGCAATTTCTAAAGATCCAATTCCATGCATGTATCTTCCTACCATATTTACATTGATACCATAAAAAAGGGTAGCCAATAGTACAAGAAATGCATAACCAAAATATGCTGAACTAATATGTGTTCCAGACGCAACTAATAAACACAGCCCAATAAACCCAATTAAAATGCCAGTTACTTGTACCATTTTTACTTTCAATTGAAAAAATGCTACTCCACTGATAATTACAAAAAGTGGAGTTAATGCATTAAGAATTCCTGCAAGTGCACTGTCTATTTTTGTTTGGGCAATACAGAAAAGATATGCTGGAATAAAACTCCCTAATAATCCTGATAAAATAACCAACATTCTTTTGTTAACTGGAATATGTTTAAATGCTTTAAAAGCAAAAGGGAGTAAAACAATTCCTGCACTCATTAAGCGCAAAGATGCTACTTGATATGGACTTAGAATGTTCATGCCGAACTTCATTAGCATGAAAGAGCTTCCCCAAATAATACAAAGAGCAATAAAAATTAACCAATTCAATAATTTTTGACCCACTACATAAATTTGATCAAAGATGCATTTTTTATTGTTCATTTTTAGTGTTTAAAAAAAATCTGTATTTTCATTATTCAATTAAATACTTTCAATATGGGAATGTTAAAAGAATTCAAAGAGTTTGCTGTTAGGGGTAACTTAATCGATACAGCCGTTGCTTTTGTAATGGGTGTTTCTTTTGGTAAAATTGTTTCTTCTTTTGTTGATGGTATTGTAATGCCACTTGTTGGAATGCTAACCGGTGGTGTAGATTTTAATGATAAAAAACTGGTATTAAAAGGTGCAATGGAAGCAGTAAAAGACGGAACTGGAAAGGTAATTACACCAGAAATTGCCGAAGTTTCTATAAAATATGGCAGTTTTATTACCAATTTATTAGATTTTATAATAGTGGCTTTTGCAGTTTTTATGGTAATTAAAGGCATTAATAAAATGAAAAAGGAAGAACCAGCTTTAGTAGCAGAAGCTCCAGTTGTGTCAAGTACAGATGCTTTGTTGATAGAGATCAGAGATTCATTAAAGAAGTAGCATACCTAAGTGGATAACTATTTGGCAAAACAGGCATTTTTAATGCCTGTTTCTGTTTCTTTGTACCAATCAACGTGTTTATCAGTGAGTACAGTTAATTATCAGATTAAGTTAGATCAGTTTGAGGGACCTTTTGATCTTTTGCTTTTTTTTATAGAGCGAGATGAGTTGGATATATACAATATTCCGATTACCAAAATCATCAACGATTTTTTAGATTTTATTCATAGTTCGGAAAAACTCAATATTGAATTGAGTAGTGAGTTTATTTTATTTATTTCTACCTTGATGCGCATTAAGGCTAGATTATTATTGCCTCGTAAAGAAATTGATGCAACAGGTAATGAAGTAGATCCTCGTCAGGAATTAATTGATAAAATTCTTGAATACAAGCGCTTTAAAGAAGCAGCTATTCAAATGGCTGAAATGGAAGCTTTGCGCATGCTAATGGTAAAGCGTGGTAACCTTCAAAAAGAAATTGCAGTAATTGGTGAGGAAGCATCTGAGGGAACAGAAATTCAAAATATTACTTTGTTTAAGCTTATGAAAGCTTTTGAAAAAGTAATGCAAAGAGTGCATGATCGACAAAACAAGCCTGTGCATACTGTTGTAAAGTATAATTATACAATGGAAGGAACAAGAGATTACATGTTGGATTTTGTAGGAAGAGAAAAAACCGTAGCATTTGAAAAAATATTCGAAAATTGTGAAGACCGTGTTCATGCAATTTTCTATTTCTTATCTATTCTAGAATTATCTCAGCAGAAATTCATGAAATTATTGGTAGGGCAGGGCATGAATAATTTTATTGTAGAATGGAATGATAATAGGGATGCAGATATAGCCGATGAAGGTATTCATTTAGATGAGGTTGATTAACAATTAGTTTATTAACCACGGAACTATAAGTTTGTTATCAATCTATTGTATCATACTAGAACTCACTTTTACAATATCTTTCATCATCTCTCTTACAGCATCTGCAATTCCTTGAGCATCGTAAGCACATTCTCTATGTAATTCTTTAGGTGTGCCATGTTCTACTAACCTATCAGGTATGCCAAGAATTTTTATTACAGCATTGTAATTATATTCATTCATAAACTCTAGAACCGCAGAGCCAAATCCACCTACAATAGTACCATCTTCAACTGTTATAATTTTAGAATAGTTGCTAAATACTTCGTGTAATAAATCTTCGTCAATTGGTTTTACAAAACGTAAATCATAATGAGCAGGATCTATTCCCTGAGTTCTTAACTCTCTAATAGCAGCTTGAGCAAAATTGCCTGGGTGACCAAAACTTAAAATGGCAATTTCTTTACCGTCTTTTAATTTGCGGCCTTTGCCAATAGTAATTTCTTCAAAAGGTGTTTTCCAATCTGGCATTACACCTTCGCCTCTAGGATATCTAATTACAAAAGGATAGGTATTGCTATCTAGTTGTGCTGTGAACATTAAATTGCGCAATTCTTTTTCATTCATCGGAGCACTCACCACCATATTTGGAATACAACGCATGTAAGGAATATCATAACAGCCATGGTGTGTTGGTCCATCTTCTCCCACCAGCCCAGCTCTATCTAAGCATAAAACTACCGGTAGTTTTTGTATTGCTACATCATGTACTACTTGGTCGTATGCTCTTTGCATGAACGATGAATATATATTACAAAATACCCTGAGCCCTTGAGTAGCCATACCAGCACTAACAGTTACCGCATGCTGTTCGCAAATACCCACATCAAAAGCACGGTGTGGCATTTTTTCCATCATAAATTTTAAAGAAGAGCCACTTGGCATTGCAGGGGTAACGCCCATTATTTTTTCGTTCATCTCTGCAAGTTCAATAATGGTATGCCCAAATACATCTTGGTATTTTGGTGCTTGAGGTGCATCTATCTTTTTCTTATAAATTTCTCCTGTTACTTTATCAAATAAACCTGGTGCATGCCATTTAGTTTGGTCTTTCTCAGCCAAAGCATATCCTTTTCCTTTAACAGTTACAATATGTAATATTTTAGGACCAGGTATGTCTTTCAAATCTTTTAAAACATCCACCAAATTAGAAATATTATGACCATCGATTGGGCCGAAATAGCGAAGTTTCAATGCTTCAAATAAATTGCTGCTTTTGCTAACTACACCTTTTAAACTAGCTTCTAATTTACTAGCCATTTCTCTAGAAAAGTTTTTTCCAATCGGGAGTTTGCCCATCATATTCCACACTTCATCACGAACTTTATTATAGGTTGGAGATGTGCTGATATCAGTTAAGTATTCTTTTAAAGCACCAACATTTGGATCGATGCTCATACAATTGTCATTCAAAATAATCAATACATCACTATCTGCAACACCAGCATGGTTCATTGCTTCAAAAGCCATACCTGCCGTCATTGATCCATCACCAATAACTGCAACTGATTTTCTGTTTTCTCCACGGTATTTAGCAGCCATGGCCATACCCAATGCTGCCGAAATAGAAGTAGATGAATGGCCAACGCCAAATGTATCATATTCACTTTCGGTTCTTTTAGGAAAACCACTTAAACCATTGTATTTTCTATTGGTAGAGAAATTATCTCTTCTGCCTGTTAAAATTTTATGTCCGTATGCTTGGTGACCAACGTCCCATACCAACTGATCATAGGGAGTATTATATGCATAATGCAATGCAACACTTAATTCAACTACACCTAAACTAGCTGCAAAATGACCACCTTGAACACTTACAACATCAATAATATATTGGCGTAATTCATTACAAACTTGGTGAAGTTGGTCTTTTCCTAATTTTTTGAGATCAGCAGGGCTATCAATTTTTTGTAACAATGGTCCGGGTGTGAACTCCATGAAAGCTTATTTAATATGTAAAAGTACGATTTTAGCGCTTAATTGCACCTAATCTAGCATAGAACATCCTGTATGACCGATGGTTCAACTAATAAAAACTATTTTTTTGCCTAATAGCCGTCAATTTTGCCATTAATCCTAAATAACATGGTAGGCGGATATGCTTAAATTACTTTTGCCCTACATGCGAAAACAGAAAAAAGAGGTACTCTATTGGTGGTGTCAGCTTAGTGGCTGGTTATTATACGGACTAACTATGGTATTTTTTGCCTTTGTTTTTGATAGCAAAAGTAGCAGTATTTTTTACCCTAAGTTATTATTGATCATTATATCTGGTCTATTTTTTACCCATATTTTAAGATTGCTTGTAAAATTTTTTGGCCTTCGTCCACCAGAACTCACTCAAAAATGGTGGATGTTAACTGTTGTCCTATTATTAATTCTAGTTTTATTTAATCTAACAAATAGTGCTTTAGCTGAATTGTTTCATTTATACAATCCGCTTGTAAAAATATCGGTCGCCAAGCGCTTTTTAGTTAATCTAGTATTGGATTCGCCATTGATTTTGGTTTGGGTATCTATCTATTACTTATGGCATTATATTGAATTAGGTAATAAAAATGATATTCAAAAAATTAGGTTAGAGAGTTTGGTTAAAGAATTGGAGTTAAATACCATTAAGTCGCATATCAATCCGCACTTTATATTTAATGCTTTAAACAGTATCAGGGCTTTGGTAGATGAAAACCCTGAGCGTGCGAGAACTGCAATTACAGAGTTGAGTAATATTTTGCGAAGTAGTTTGCAAACAGAAAAACAACAAACTGTTCCTTTTGAACAAGAGCTCAATATTGTAAAAGACTATCTTGCCTTAGAGCATATAAGGTTTGAAGACAGGTTGCAAATTGAATATGATATAGATGACGATACATTGGATCAGCCAATTCCTCCAATGATGATACAAACGCTAGTAGAGAATGCCATAAAACATGGTATTAGTAAACTTAAAGAAGGTGGGGTAGTAAAAATAATTTCAGATTTTAAAGACACTCATCACGAAATTATTGTTCAAAACACGGGTAGTTTATCGGGCATTGAAAATGTAGAAGGGTTTGGAATTAGCAGTACTCGAAACCGATTAAAATTATTGTTTGGGAAAAAGGCTAACTTTAGTATTGCAGATAATGGAAACAATATGGTAGAAGCTACTATTATTATGCCTATCAAGGATTTTAATGCTCCAGTAAAATAACAACGATTTATATGGCTATAAAAGCAATTATTATTGATGATGAAAGACTTGCTCGTAACGAGTTAAAAAAATTGTTGCAAGATCATAATGATATTGAAGTTATTGACGAAGCTGCTAATGTAGATGAGGGAATTGAAAAAATTGAAACACTTAATCCTGATCTTATTTTTTTAGATATTCAAATGCCTGGTAAAACTGGATTTGATTTGTTGTCTGAGGTTGAAAAAGCACCCAAAGTTATATTTACAACTGCTTATGATGAATATGCCATAAAGGCATTTGAAGTTAATGCACTCGATTATTTATTAAAACCTATAGAACCTAAACGTTTGGCTGATGCAATTCAAAAATTGCAAGCCGAAATTTTTAAAGAAAATATTGGAACCTCTGGTTCATCAAATAGAGGGCCATTAACTGAGTTTGATCAGGTATTTGTAAAAGATGGAGAACGCTGCTGGTTTGTAAAATTGGGTGAGATCAGGTTATTTGAAAGTGTTGGAAATTATGCCAAAGTATTTTTTGGCACCAATAAACCACTTATTTTAAAATCGCTTAATGCCTTAGAAGAAAGATTAGATGATAGAATGTTCTTTCGTGCAAATAGAAAACATATTATTAATCTTCGTTGGATAGAAAAGATTGAACCCTATTTTAACGGCGGTTTAATTTTAGATTTAAAAGGCGGAGAAAAAATTGAAGTTAGTCGCCGCCAAACAGTTAAGTTTAAAGAGATGATGAGCCTTTAGGAATTAGAAATTAAGAATTATTAATTAAGCCTTATGAAAAAAATTGTTTTTTTATTTACCCTGTTTTTTTGCGCAAGTGTATTAACTGCCCAAAACATTGATATAATAATTAATGCGGCGGAAGTAGAGAGAATAGAAAAGACATTGTCTGCTGATGATATGCAGGGAAGAAGAACTTTTACTCCTGGTATAGATAAAGCTGCTGCTTTCATAGCAGATGAGTTTAAGAAAGCAGGATTGCAAACTTTTAAGCAAGATGGAAATTTTTTGCAATCATTTAAAATGGTGAAAGCAAAATTCATAAGTGCAGCCGGAATAATAAATGGATCATCTGTTGACACTAAAAATATCATTGCGGTTACTTGTAAGTCAGATTTATTGATCAACGAAAAATCCGGTTATGAACTTGCATACATTACAAAAGGTGCGAATTTTAATACTGAAGTAAGAAAATACAGTTCATTACCTAAAAACACAATTGTATTAGTGGATACATCATTTTCCTCCACTTTTAGTAGATTGGTAAGGTTAAAAACTGGATTATTTCAATCTAATAATTCAGTAATTTTTATTTTATCAACTCAGATTCCTACAATTTTTACATTTCAAGCAAAACATGAAATTGAAGAACAACCTTTAAGTAATGTTGTTGGTATAATACCAGGTAAAACTCTTCCAAATGAATATGTGATTTTTTCTGGTCACTACGATCATTTAGGAATTGATAGTAAAAAGGCGGTGAATAATGATTCTATTTATAATGGTGCAAATGATGATGCTGCGGGAACTACTGCTGTGATGGTATTGGCTAATTATTACAGGATAATGAATAATAACGCCAGAACATTAGTTTTTGCAGCTTTTACAGCAGAAGAAATAGGAGGGTTTGGCGCTACTTATTTTTCAAAACAATTTAATCCTGAAGATGTAAAAGCGATGTTTAATATTGAGATGATTGGAACTGAAAGCAAATGGGGTGCCAATAGTGCATATATAACTGGGTTTGAAAAAACGGATATGGGTAAAATCTTACAACAAAATTTGGAAGGCACAGGATTTAATTTTTATGCTGATCCTTATCCAGATCAACAATTATTTTATCGTTCTGATAATGCAACATTGGCAAGATTAGGTGTTCCTGCTCATACAATATCTACTTCTAAAATGGAAAATCCTCCAAACAACGAACCCAATTATCACAAAGTTTCTGATGAAATTGGAACTCTTAATATTCCGAACATGACTCAGATTATCAAGTCAATTGCTTTAAGTGCTAAAGGAATAGTAAGTGGAAAGGAAACACCAACACGCGTGGATACAAGTAGTTTGCGCTAAATAAAAATTTCAATCTAGTTGACTATTTTTTAAACTTCATTTTTGTCGCTTAGTAAATTTAACAACTTCATACCAAATAACTGAAATAAAACCTATTCCTATACAGGTAAGTAATTCATTCAATTTTAAAGGTGCGAACTTAAAAAAATCTGCTAATACTGGAACATAGAATAATAACCCTGTAATAAAAATGGTGATGAGAATGATTAATCCAACCAAGTTGTTTTTATATTGTATGGTTGTCAATATTGAGTAATAAAAAGAACGGTTTACCAGCGTTAAAAAAATATTTGCTGCAATCAAAACAGCGAAAGTCATTGTACGAGTTTGTGATTCTGTAAATCCTTGTTGAACACTATATTGATAGGCTAATAATGCACCTACAGCAATGGTAAGCCCTTGTAAAATACTGGTAGTTAATTCTTTCCAATTAAAAAAGGTAGTACTTAATGGCCTAGGACGTTGAATCATTGTATTTTTTTCCATAGGCTCATTTTCATAAATAATTGAACAAGTTGGTCCCATTATTAGCTCCAAGAAAATGATATGTACAGGCGTAAAAATATTAGGATAAATCCAGCCAAGCACCAATGGAATAAACACTATTAGAACTATAGGAATATGAATTGAAATTATATACTGAATTGCTTTTTTAAGGTTGGTATATATTTTTCTTCCGATTGCAACCGCATCAAGCATTTTAGATAGATCGTCTTCTAATAAAATTAAGGATGCTGCTTGTTTGGCAATTTCAGTCCCCTTTTTACCCATAGCAATACCTATATGAGCTGCCTTTAAAGCTGGTCCATCGTTAACGCCATCACCAGTCATTGCTACTATTTCATTTTTAGCTTTTAACGCGTTAATGATTCTCAACTTGGCTTCAGGAAACATTCTGGCAAATAGTTGTGTCTGTTGCACTTTATCCGCTAGTTCATTTTCTGAAAGCAGCATTAGTTCATCACCAGTTAAACTATTTTCAAATCCTTTAAATCCTATTTCTTTAGCTATAGCAGTTGTTGTAGCTACATTGTCGCCAGTAACAATTTTTACAGATATTCCTGCATTATAAAATCCTTCTAAAACATTTTGTATATTTTTCTTTGGGGGGTCATAAAAAGCTACTAAACCCAAAAAGGAAAAAACAAAAGTTTGTTGTTCTGCAGGAAAATCATTGCTTTTAAATTCTGTTGTTGCTACACCTAAAACTCGGTATCCGTCTTTTGCCAGTAGATCAATTGCAGCATTAATATTATTAATTTCTTCAACATTTAAATTAGCGCAATTCATAATTGCTTCTGGGGCACCCTTAGCTGCAACAATTCTTTTTCTATCGATGTTTTCGAAAATATGTGTCATCATAGGTGGCTTGCCTCCTAATGGATATTCATGTATCATTTTATAATTGGGTCTCTCATCTGTTTGCTCTAAAGCTGTATAGCTAAGATGAAGCGCAACCTCCATTGGATCAAAAGGAATTGGCTCACTTGCCCACATTGCAGAT
>Ga0209591_10003069_pt1 | contig 19567 bp, 17 predicted proteins | sample MAT01_FD_187207 | JGI IMG/M metagenome (GOLD analysis project Ga0209591, IMG submission 187207) | Freshwater microbial communities from Lake Fryxell liftoff mats and glacier meltwater in Antarctica - MAT-01 (SPAdes) (version 2) | ecosystem: Environmental > Aquatic > Freshwater > Ice > Liftoff... | reverse complement strand
CCTACGTATCGGCGCATCCCGAAATAGGTGTCCACATCGGTATAACTGTATATACCCGTAATCCCCACACTCCGATCCTCACGTGCAAGCGAAAGAATACCCAACTTGGCCAATACTTCCGCCTGCTGATAATCCATCCCAAATCCATAGGCATCGGTCGTACCGAGGTCCTCCGAGCGGTTAAAACCGGTTTGTCCGGCTGTACGTTCTTCGCTGGTATATTTTGCAACGATATGTGAGCGCAACCTGTCACCGCTATACTTCCACCGATTCATGAGTTTCACACCTTCCCGGAGCGGCATATCCAGAAAACCATCATCGTTCTGATCCACCTTCATCTGCTGTGTATGAACGCCGGCAAAGAGCGCAGTTGACCATCGTTCTGAAAGATTTTTGTTCCAGATTGCATTGGCTTCGTAACGCGCCTGATTGCTTGCAAAAATGTCGGCGTGTAATACCTCTTCACCATCCGATGGCAAAAACTCCAGGTTAATTTGTCCTGTCATGCTTTCATAACCGTTGATGGCCGAACCAACTCCTTTGGTAAGTTGAATCTCATTGATCCACGGTCCGGGAATCTGATCAAAACCGAGCACATTGCCCAATCCCCTTGAAAATGGAATGCCCTCAAAAAGATTTTGCACGTACACCCCTTCCAACCCGAGCATTTGAATTTTCCGCGCACCTGTCACTGCATCGTTGAGTACCACATCGACAGAAGCAGTGGTCTCAAAGCTCTCAGAGAGATTGCAACATGCCGCTTTGCGCAATACGCCTCGGTTGATCGCTTCTGTATGTATGGTGGAAGCGGAGGAAAATGTGAAAGTCTCCCGTCTTTCCGAGATATCCACCGTGCCAATCTCAAGGGAAGATTTGAAAGCAATATTAAAATCCGCGGCAGGCCTTATTATATTGAATATTTCTGTTTGAAAGCCAACATAACTGAAAACGAGTGCTGCCGGCAAAGGCACTGAAACGTCGATGCTGTAAGAGCCATCTGCATCTGAAACGACACCCTGGGTGGTTCCCTGCCAGTAAATATTTACTCCGGGAATGGGCTGGCGGTCAACGGCATCACTTACCACACCCGAAACCTGAGCGGCAATGGAATCCTGAGCCTGAACTTGTATCGCAAGCCCAAAGACCATTACAACTATTAAAAGATTTTTCATACACAACTGATATTAGAGAATAAAAAAAGGATGATTTCCTGAATTTAATTCAGTATCAGATGGTGTATTTGCAGAAAAGGATGAGAATTTGCCTGCCGGAAACTGGCGGGACTTTTAAATGGGAGATCGCAAACCTTTGGAAAAAAGAAACTGGCTCGAAATCCAGCCTTTCGGGTAAACCAAAGGGAATGGCAGCGGAAATATCAAAATCCACGCTCTGTCCCTGAGAAGGTTTATAGGTATAAAAAGTAGCCGAACTGACAGACACATCGCAACATTGAGGTGTGAGTGTCTGCGATTCATTTGGGGCTTCAGAAGCACAACAAGACTTATTTTCACCCAGAAAAATTTTATCCTTGCCCGAGCTGAAACATTCCATGGTTGTGACAGACACAAAACCCATTTGCAGAAATACAGCCACCACCAAAGCCATAGCCGTGGAAATGCGGGTGAGCGGGGTTTTATTTTTCGGGCTTTTAAACAATGCTTCGGACATCCTTTGTTACCTTTGCAAAAGTACAAATTCTATTTCGATGTATCCTACCACATTATATGCCGAGCTCACCCCAAATCCGAATACCCTCAAATTTGTTGCGGACCGGACCATTTTTAAAGGATCCGATCCGGTGGAATACCTCAATGCAGATGAAGCACGCGGATCATCTGAACTCGCCGCGCAGCTATTTGCTTTCCCTTTTGTAAAGGGGGTTTTCATCGCAAATAATTTCGTGACCGTGACCAAATCCGGCGACCTGAGCTGGGATTTGATCACTTTCGAACTGAGAGAGTTTATCCGCAATTACCTGCTGGAAAATGAAATGGCTGTCACCAAAATGCCTGAGCCGCGTGTGAACGAAGCGACGCCCGAGACAGCCAAAAAATTAAAACACAATGTATTGCCCAGTGAATACGATGATGCGATCAAGGCCCTCCTTGATGAATATGTAAAACCCGCTGTGGAAAGCGATGGTGGCGCCATTGACTTTGTATCGTTTTATGAGGGCGTTGTAACCGTGCAGCTCCGCGGCTCCTGCTCAGGATGCCCTTCAAGCACGGTGACGCTCAAAAACGGCATCGAGCAATTGCTCACGACTGAACTTCCAGCTGTAAAGGAAGTCGTCGCGGAGTCTATTTAAATCTTCAAACCATAACGCTCCGTCAATATGCGTATATGGTGCAAATTGTGACCGGAAATAATATAGGCCAATGCGCGAACTGTAACGCGGTTTTCATTGGCGGTGCCGGCCATGTGCAATGCTGCCTCATCGCAATGCGAAAACAACGACTTGGTGGCAAGCCGCACTGATTTCCACTCCTTGTTCAGGTCGTGCATGGTGCGCTCGTCGGCCCGGGAAACTGCAGCGTAGGCCTCGTGGTCATAGCCCGGAAGCGCCGTGGAATCAACGCGCATAAAGCGGAGCGCCCGGTAGGCGAAAATGCGCTCGGAGTCTATGCAATGCAAAATCACTTCTTTGATGCTCCACTTTTCAGGAGCATAGCGGTGGAGCCCTTGCGCATCGTCGACAGCGACAAACATTTTGCGAATGGTCGACCAGTCATGTTTAAGGGATTCCATGACGGAGAGATGTTTCACATGCTGAATATACAATTCGAAATAGGGCGCATATTCGGAAGGATTTAGTTCAGTAGCGGCTGATGGGTTCATAAAAATAGGGTTTGATGCGTGAAAATAGGAATTTTCCCACTGTTTATCCGCCCCTTTGTACCCCCTGTCTTATTTATTTCAAAACGAATGGTCCAATCGCCCGTTTGGCAGTAACTTTCGGCTCTGAAAAAAGAATCTATGAAGTTTTCTTTGAAATTGAACGTTTTGATTGCGCTGTTCGCCCCGTTTCATTTGGCGATAGCCCAGGACCAAAACGCAGGAATCTGTGTGGTAGAAGCCGACATCGACAATATCAAAAACGATCGGGTGGCTATGAAGGTATTTCCGCCCGCTTTTTCCAAAGACACGGCCATATACAACATGCCTAAAATTGTTCCGGGCACTTATTCCATCAGCGATTTTGGAAGGTTTGTGCACGATTTCAGCGCCACAGATACCCTCGGCAATCCCCTCGAAGTGATTCGACTCGATACCAACAGATGGGCCATCGCCAATGCCCCCTCGCTCGACCATATCGCCTATAAAGTGAGTGATACTTTCGGTGCTCCGCGAGGAGGCGGAATTTTTGAACCGGGAGGCACCAACATCGAAGCGGGAAAAAATGTCTTGATGAATGTGTTTGGCTTTGCAGGATATTTTGATGATTACAAGGATGCGCCTTTTGAACTGCGGGTGAAAAAACCGGCAAATTTCTATGGCGCTACTTCCATGAAAAGAAAAGCAACGTCTGATTCAATAGACGTATTTACCGCGAAAAATTACTTCGAACTGCATGACTGCCCGATCTTGTATTGCGAGCCTGACACCACGAGTCTTCAGGTGGCAAATGCCCGGGTGGAAGTCGCCGTTTACTCCTCAGACAAAATCATTACCAGCAAGGAAATCATGGATGAAGTAACCGACATTTTCGAAGCTTCGGCGCTCTATCTCGGTGGCACCCTTCCGGTAAATGCATACACCATTTTGGTCTACCTCAGCAACACAAACGGATCCGGTGGATTTGGCGCTTTGGAACACAACACATCTACTGTATTTGTGATGCCCGAAGCACCGATGGACGCGCTGGCGCAAACTTTCCGTGACGTGACTGCCCACGAATTTTTTCACATCGTCACCCCACTCAATATTCACTCTGAACAGATTCACGATTACGATTTCGTAAATCCGCAAATGAGTCGCCACCTATGGCTTTATGAAGGTTGCACAGAATATGCGGCCCACCACGTGCAGGTAAAACACGGCCTCATCTCTCTCGAAAAATTCCTCGAAGTGATGCAGCAAAAAATGGTCTCTGCTTCTCAGTATAATACCGGCATCGCTTTTACGGAAGTGAGCAAAAAAGCCCTTGGCGAACACGAAAATCAATACGGAAATGTATACCAGCAAGGCGCGCTGATCGGCATGGCGCTCGATCTCAAACTCCGCTCTCTGAGCAATGGCGCTTATGGCACGCAGGAATTGATGCGCGACCTGGCGGGTGAATATGGTTCGGAAAAGCCTTTTCCAGATGACTCCCTTTTTGACGAAATTGCACGGCTTTCAGGTTTCCCGGAAATGAAGAATTTTCTCGAGCTTCACGTGGCAGATACCGTGCCTCTGCCCTTCGAAGCGCTGTTGCCACTTGCCGGAATCACGTATAAAGCATCGCTTACCGAAGAAGTCATTTCCGGCGGCTCATTCGGACTTGGATACAATCCCAGACGAGAAAAAATGGTCGTGTTGGGCACTGATCGCCTCGACGCTTTCGGAAAGGAACTCGGGCTGCGAAATGGCGACGAACTTGTATCGTGGAATGGTGTCGAAATCACAATGGACAACGCCAGGGAAGTAATTCAGGATTTTAAACAAAATACGGTTCCGGGTAAAAAAGCAGAAGTCGTCGTCAACCGCAAAAATGATGATGGCACCTATAAACCGACTAAATTAAAAGCGAAAACCATCACCGTAGAGCAGACCAGAAAACACGTCTTGGAACCCATGGAATCACCCTCCGCATCGCAACTCGAATTGCGCAAAGCCTGGATTAATCTCTAAACTATCTGGACAAACCTGAGCGCATAACAGACCTGAGCGGCTTATTTGCTGGAAATATCCAATGGATTGAATGGACCTTGCGGCAAATTGAAAAAGATTTTATGCTTCAGGGAATTCCCTTCAGTTTTCCTGAAAAAGCCATCAACCGGGAGGAGATAATAACCGTTTTGGCGAAATATCTGCAAACAAGCCAATTGATCTCCGGTCAAAAACTTCCGGGATTGCTGTATCAATTGGATATTTCAGAAAATGAAATAGCCAAACTCGCCACCAACACGCCAAATTCCCATTGGGCAGAAACCCTCGCTGAAATCATCCTTTTCAGATGTTTTACGAAAGTGTACTGGCGGCAAAAGATGAAGTAATCGGATCCGTTGTCAATTCTCTTTAAAACCCGCGTATTCGACCTGTGCACGGTGCACCCACCATATTTAAAATTGTATTTTTGCACCGTTATCTAAACAAAGTGACATTATCACCTTATGGATAAATTTTCATTTTTAGGAAATACCTCAACCGAATGGATTGAGGAACAGTACCAAAACTATCGGAAAGACCCCTCATCTGTCGAAGCAGATTGGGCCCATTTTTTTGCTGGATTTGAATTTGGCAGAGCCAAATACGATGATGCCTCAGAGATTCCGGAAAATGTAATGAAAGAATTCCGGGTGCTTGATCTGGTGGAAGGTTACCGCTCCCGTGGCCACCTCTTTACCAAAACAAATCCCGTACGCGAGCGCCGGCAATACAGCCCAACGCTCGATCTGGAAAATTTTAACCTCGGCAAAGAAGATCTGGACACGGTGTTTCAGGCCGGAGAAGAAATCGGAATTGGGCCTGCCACTTTGCAGCAGATCGTCGATCACCTGAAAGAGACCTACTGCGAGAGCATTGGCATTGAGTATAATTACATACGTCATCCGGAGCGGATCAAGTGGATACGCGATAAAATCGAACTCAAAAATCGTCCTAAATTTACCGACGAGGAAAGGGTGATCATTTTTAACATGCTCAACCGGGCTACGAGTTTCGAGCAATTCGTGCAAAAGAAATTTGTGGGACAAAAGCGCTTCTCGATGGAAGGAGCAGAATCATTGATGCCAGCCCTCCATGCACTTGTGCAAAGAGCCACCAATCTCGGGGTGAAGGAGATGGTTTTTGGCATGGCCCATCGCGGCCGACTGAACATGCTGGCGAACATTTTTAAAAAACGTTTTGAGAACATCTTTAGCGAGTTTGAAGGTCGATTTTACGAAGAAGATGGAGAGGATGAAGAATTTGATGGTGACGTAAAATACCACCTTGGATATTCAACCAAAATCACGGCAGAAAACGGTGAGCCCCTGCAATTGACGCTGGCTCCAAATCCTTCGCACCTCGAAGCGGTCGATCCAATTGTGGAAGGCATTACACGGGCCAAAATCGACAATTACCTCAAGGATGAAAAAGCCATTCTGCCTATCCTTATTCACGGCGATGCGGCCATTGCCGCCCAGGGGGTGGTGTACGAAGTGATTCAGATGGCGCAATTAGACGGATACCGCACCGGTGGCACCATTCACATCGTGATCAACAACCAGGTTGGATTTACAACGAATTATCTGGACGCACGTTCTTCAACTTACTGCACGGACGTGGGTAAGACCACGCTCTCACCGGTATTTCACGTAAACGGTGATGACATTGAAGCGGTGGTGCAAACCTTGCTTATCGCATTTGCCTACAGGCAGGAATTCAGCCGCGATGTTTTTGTGGATTTGCTCTGTTACCGCAAATATGGGCACAACGAAGGTGATGAGCCTAAGTTCACCCAGCCCACTCTTTATGATCTTATCGCAAAACATCCAAATCCGCGGGAAATTTATTTGAAAGAACTCATCGCCAAAAAGCTCATTACCCAAGAGAGAGCTGATGAAATCATGGCGCGGTTTGAAAACACGCTCGAACGCGAATACGAGTCGGCCAAGGAAGTGCCGAACGCATATATCCGGCATTTTTTAGGAGAAACCTGGAATGATTTTCACACGGCCAAATCGGAGGATTTTGACATTTCTCCAGATACGGGATACGACATTGACAAACTCCGCGAGATTGGAAAAAAAATGAATACCCTCCCAAAGGGAATGAATTTTTTCCGGAAGGTTGAAAAACTGCTGAAAGACCGGGTAAAAATGATCGCCAATGATCAACTTGACTGGGCGATGGGTGAACTGCTTGCCTATGCCACTTTGCTGGAAGAGAAATTTCCGGTACGCGTATCCGGTCAGGATGTGGAGCGCGGTACCTTTTCCCACCGCCATGCCGTCGTGAAAACAGAGGATACGGAAGAAGAGTACCTTCCCCTTAATCATTTGTCGAAAGACCAGGCAAAATTTACCATTTACAATTCCCTGCTTTCAGAATATGCTGTGCTCGGTTTCGATTATGGTTATGCTTTTGCCACGCCGCAGGGTCTCACCATTTGGGAGGCCCAGTTTGGCGATTTTTTCAATGGTGCGCAGATTATCATAGATCAGTTTCTCAGCGCGGCCGAAGACAAATGGCGCGCACAGAACGGTCTCGTGCTCTTGCTTCCGCACGGCTACGAAGGCATGGGATCGGAGCACTCAAGTGCACGTGTGGAAAGATTTCTTCAGCAGTGCGCGGAAATGAACATGCAAATTTGCAATGCCACTACGCCGGCCAACTTCTTTCACCTTTTGCGCCGACAGATGCACCGAAATTTCCGAAAACCCCTTGTGGTTTTCACACCAAAAAAATTACTTCGGTACCCAAAGGCCACGTCAACACTGGCCGAGATGGCCGAAGGAAGATTTTTGGAAGTGATCGACGATCCATCTGCCAAAGCGGAAAATATCGATACCGTGGTATTCTGCTCCGGCAAAATATACTATGAAATCGGAGAGGAAAAAGAGCGCACAGAAAGCGGTGACAACATGGCCATCGTGCGTTTGGAGCAACTTTATCCGCTTCCGCAAAAACAGCTTGATGCGATTGTGGCCAAATATGGCAAAGCCAAAAAATACATCTGGATGCAGGAAGAACCCCGCAACATGGGTGCATGGAGCTATATGGCGCTGAATTATACCGCTGTACAACTCGAATGCATCTCACCAAAACCAAGCGCAAGTCCGGCCTCAGGCTCGAGCAAGGCTTCCGAAGCGCGCTATAAAGCAAATATGAGTCGGCTTTTTGTCCATGCCAAACAACCAGTAAAATAACAATTCTCCCCCATGTTTGAAATGAAAGTGCCCAGCCCGGGCGAATCGATATCAGAAGTAGAAATTGCCTCCTGGCTTGTTGCCGATGGAGATTATGTGGAAAAAGATCAGGCCATCGCCGAGGTCGATTCCGATAAAGCCACCCTCGAATTGCCCGCTGAAGTGGCCGGCATCATCACCTTGAAAGCCAAAGAAGGAGAAACCGTAGCGGTGGGCGACGTGGTTTGCCTGATTGATACCGAAGCAGCCAAACCTGAGGGCAAAAGCGAAAGCAAACAAAACGTGGAGGAGAAAGAAGAATCTCCGAAAACCAAACCTGCCGACGAGAAAAAAAGTGCCGCCAAGCCCGAAGCGAACAAAGAAAAAAGCGCGGTAGCCGAAAAAGAAACGGAGAATAAGCCTGAAAAAAAGGAAGAAAAACCTTCCGAAAAGTCTTATGCGGATGGTCATCCATCTCCATCAGCCAAAAAGATGATGGACGAAAAAGGCGTAAAATCATCACAGGTGAATGGGTCCGGTCCCGGGGGCCGCATTACCAAACAGGATGTGGTGGATGCCATGGCGGCTGGTTTTGATACCAAACAAGCCAGTGGTTGGGGCGGTAGCCGCGATACAGAACGCAAACGCCTTTCTGTGCTGCGCCGGAAAATAGCTGAAAGACTGGTAAGCGTGAAAAACGAAACAGCCATGCTCACCACTTTTAATGAGGTGAACATGAAACCTATCATGGATTTGCGCAATAAATACAAGGACAAATTTCGTGAAACGCATGATGTAAATCTGGGCTTCATGTCCTTTTTCACCAAAGCGGTCACCGAAGCCCTCAACCTTTTCCCAACCGTGAATGCCATGATGGATGGTGAGGACATTATCACGCATAATTATGCCGACATCGGTATTGCGGTGAGCTCACCCAAAGGGTTGATGGTACCCGTGGTGCGCAATGCCGAGCAAATGAGCCTTGCAGAAATCGAAAATGAAATCAAACGCCTTGCGGTAAAAGCACGCGATGGAAAAATCAGCATTGAAGACATGCAGGGCGGCACATTTACCATCACCAATGGAGGTGTGTTTGGCTCGATGATGAGCACCCCAATTATCAATCCGCCCCAATCAGCCATTCTTGGAATGCACAATATTGTAGAACGCCCGATGGCTGTAAATGGTCAGGTGGTAATCCTACCCATGATGTACGTGGCCCTTTCATACGACCACCGCATCATCGACGGCAAAGAATCCGTAAGCTTTCTCGTGAAAGTGAAGGAAATGCTCGAACAACCAGAACGTATGATTTTCGGCAGCAAAGATCCGGTTGAAATATTGTTGGGATTGTAAAAATTAAAAATTGTTGTAAAACGTAATTTCATGTCATCCCGTGAGAGGGGGTTCATATCATCACGTGCTCAATGGGCAACAATCATGTCACCCCTCTGGGGTTCATGAAAATCATACAGCGAATTGGACACAATCATGTCACCCCCGGGGTTCGTGAAAATCATACAGCGAATTGGACGCAATCATGTCACCCCGCTGGGGTTCATGAAAATCATACAGCGAATTGGACACAATCATTTCACCCCGCTGGGGTTCGTGAAAATCATACGGCGAATTGGACGCAATCATGTCACCCCCCGGGGTTCGTGAAAATCATACAGCGAATTGGACACAATCATGTCACCCCGCTGGGGTTCATGAAAATCATACAGCGAATTGGACACAATCATGTCACCCCCCGGGGTTCGTGAAAATCATACAGCGAATTGGACACAATCATTTAACCCCGCTGGGGTTCATGAAAATCATACAGCGAATTGGACACAATCATGTCACCCCGCTGGGGTCCGAGAAAATCATACAGCCAATTGGACACAATCATTCCTGGCAATCAGGTTATGGCGCATTTAGCTATGCACGCCGGGATATCGAAAAATTGTACCAATACATTTTGAATCAAGAAAAACACCACGCCAAGATAACCTTCAAAAAAGAATATATCGATTTACTGACGGAATTCGACATTCCTTTTCAGGAAATGAGGCTTTTTGAATGGTACCATGAATGATATTTTCTATATTATACAAGCCTTTGGATATGAGCTTTTTGCTCTTAGCCTTTCAGGGTCCAAAATTGATGGCGGGTTCGGACCTGAGATTACTTCAATTTTTCCACCGCCAGCGCGGCATAATGCCCATTCTCTTCCGCAATTTTCTCAAAAAGTTGACGTGATCTTTCCTTCTCTCCGGCCTGGGCCAAAGACAAAGCGCGGTACCATTGTGCTTCCTGATCAAAGGTATTGATGTAGTGCAACTCTACCTGCTCAAAATATTTCTCCGATTTTGAGAAATCACCCAAATTGTAATAACACAAACCTGCGTAAAAGAGGGCGTTGTTGTCATCCGGATAGGTGGAGAGGATGCGGGTAAATCCGGCCAGTGCCTTTTGATAATCAGCCTGCACAAAATCTCCCAGCGTCATTTCGAGCGTTTCCGTATATGTTCTTTTCGGTGATTGGGGCAACACGCCAAGTGGCCTTCGCTCCCCTGTTTGGGTAGGTTGTTCATATCGGGCTTCGGTGCCGCCCGTTTCCAAAACTTTTTCAGTGGGAATGCCTTCCCGGTAAAGATCTCCGTAGTGCACCACTTTCAGGTCGCGTATGTACCGAAGGGACACGTTGCTCGTTCGGATTATTGGTGCCCTCAGGGTTGTTGTCGTGGCAGCACGCGAAGGCATGGTGGGTACTTCCAGACGTTCGCGATCGGCTCCGCGACTTTCAACCGGCATTGCAATCTCAGCATTGTCAGGACCGGCCTCCAGCATCTTCGGACTTTCTTCGATGGCGATGGCTGCCGTGATCTGTTCATTTTCAGGAAGGGGTGAAATTTCTGTTTCTGAAAATACAGGTTCAATAGTTGTTTTTGCTGGTTCTTCAGGCAAAGATTCGGAAATCCCATCATCGCCCATCCAACTATAAAGCACAAATCCTATCAGGGCGATGGTGATGGCGGTATGCGTCAACCAAAACCATTTGGACATCCAGAACCCATTGCCGGCATCCACAACTGGCAGGTCGAAAAGGGCGCCTGGATCGGCTTCAAAACCTTCCACAGCGTCTGAAAGAAAGGGATCTTCGAGCATGCGCGTCTCAAAGTCATATTGCTCCTCCCGCGACATTTTGCCTTGTACGTAGCGGCGAATGGTATTGTGTTCGGCGGTGAAATTCATGATTGTCGGTTTGAGCGGGTGTTTTCTTCCATGATCAGCCGCAGGTTGCGGCGGCCATTTTGCAGGTGAGACTTTACCTGTTTGATGGTATAATTGAGCTTCTCAGCCACTTCTTCGTACGTCTGTCGGGCCAGGTAAAACTCTGAAATACAATTGCGCTGGTCCGGTTTCAGTTGTTCCAAAGCAGATGTAACAGCACTGATTTGCAGGTCGTTTTCGAAGTCATACGGTGTCTGAGAATGGAAGGCAAGGGTTTCTTCCACTACTGCTTGTTTGCGCTGGGTGTTTTGCTGCTTTCGCAAAATGCCAAGGCAGTGATTTTTCGTGTATACATAAAACCAGGACCGGAAATTTTCAATTTGTTGCTTTTGCATATCTGCTTTCAGACGAACAAAAATTTCGCTCGAAGCATCTTTCGCAGCTTCCCGGTCTTTTAGATATTTTAGACAAAGTCCCAGCGTCAATGCTGCATAGCGTTTGTAGAGCTCTCCCCAGGCATTTTTGGCGGAAGCCGAAACACCAGCCTTCAGGATTTCTTCGTCCGAAAGCTGGTGAAGGGTTGATATGGTCTCATTCCTTTTCAACGTTGCCTGGCGAGGTTTTCATTGTAATAGTCAAAGTAACTCTTTGTTTCGATAATCACCACGCCGCCGGTGATATCGCCATATTTTGCTGGTATGCCCCCGGTGTATATCGAGATGCTTTTGATGGCCGTTCCCGGCAAATTTCCCAGACCAGCCGAGAGTTTTACACCGTCGATAAAAGTGGAAGTGGTTCCAGGCCGGCTGCCCCTAACGATAAACTGTCCAGACTCATTTGTGATAAGTCCTGGCGCGAGGGTGCCGATCAGTTGCGCAGGGCTTCGAAGCATGGCATTCGTTTTTATCTGGTCGGCTTTGATCACATATACATTGGGATCGTCTTTGTTGATCATTTTATGGCCCACAATTTCAACGCCTGTCAATTCATTGTCAGTCGATAACTGGATATCTCCCAATGGATTGATTCGATTGGAATGCACATGCACCTGAGAGAGTATGCGTGGTTGATAGCCCAAATAGGAGACATTGATGTTGTAAACAGAAGGTTGCAGTGGTTTGAGTTTAAAACGGCCGACCTCATCCGTCACCGTTCCGATGGTTTGACCACCGTATTGCGTCCAAACATTGGCGAAGGGCAGCGGCTCTTCTGTTTTGGAATCAATAATGCGTCCGTGGATTTCGCCGTAATTCTGGGCATTTGCATTGAACATCGCGAGCAGAGCGATTGATAAAAGCATGGGGTTTTTCATCTCTTTGGTTTTGTAATGAGATGCGGAATTGAGACAAAATCCATAAATAATTCGAAGGAAAACTTGCAGAATTGATAGTTTATGGAGTCATTCCATTCAATAAACAAGCTTATCACCTACAACAATTCGAAATAAATTGCTGCATATATTCAAAATGTGTTGTTATGCACATAGCGCTCCTACCTTTTTTATGCACATCAAATTGCCACCAACCCCTTACACCAATCAACCTATCTCATCCCCTCGGATCTTCCGGCATATACCAGCCATTTTGGTCAGCTCCATTTCCAGCAGGGAGCGAACGGACAAAGCGCATGGAAACACCGGTGCGAACATAACTGTGGCCGAAATTTCTATCCACCCGGCCAAATAAACTGTAAGGCGCAAAATTGTAGTCGGCGAAGAAACCGAGCGTTTTGGTTTTTCCAATTTTTCGATGAACAGATGCGCCGGCTGTGATCTGAACCGTACCAATGCGATAATGATCGTCAAAGTTTGGTCCAGTTTCTATTCGGGGCTGATTGGATGTGATCAAACCGAGTCCAATCCCGAATGCTGATTCTAAAAGAAAATGGTCTCCAATTTCTGTGGAATGCGCCAATCGGGTACCGAACAAAAAAGTGTACGTGCGCGCCCCATTAAGAACCATGACGGTATCGCCTATTTCGTATAAAATATTTTCGGCCTGGGACGGTGTATTAAAATGGGCTCCCACGTCTACTCTTAAATTATACTTAAGCGGCACACCCATCCGGCCTCCAATAGATACCCCCGATTCGAATGTGTTTCTAAGGTTTCCCAAAGGGTACCATCCGCCTGCTTCAAATTCTAAATCAATCTGACCCGCGGTTTTAATTTCTTGCGATAGCCCTTGTTCCGACTCGAATACAAATTGGGCCTTGAGCCCACTGTGTGTCAGGACAAGAAAAACAACGACTTGAAAAATCGAAAAAATCTTTCCAGAAATTAACAGGCTCCCTTGATTCATTTCAGCTAAAATTAATGAGAATTTTTCTTGTACAAAAATCTTTGCCGAATATCCGTTGAGGACATTGAAAGCTGAACGACCGAAAAAAGGTGAAATCACCCTTCCATCATGGTGAATACACCCTCTAAAATAGGGTTATTTCCCTATGGATCATCTCCAGCTTAAACGGTAGCTTTACATTCATAAAGTGCAAATGATATTTTTATCTCAATCAATCAAACAACCAAAAAAGGCTACGCTACCTAAGCGCTATGACCCTTTCGTAATAAACCAGGCGTGGTAGGAACCACCGAAAACATCTTGTTTCCGGTGGTTTTCTTTTATCCATTTGCCGATAAGGCAATGACTTGATATTGTTCAGTTATTTGAGAGCCACCTTGAAAGCATGATCGTAATTCCCCATACTTTCAGCGGCTTTTCCACGCAAGTGACTTACGAGTACTTCCAGCCCTTTTTTGTAGGACCCATTGTTGGCTATGATTACATCACAATGATCGCGATAAGGGCGCAGGTAATTGCGGTAACAGGGCACAACGTGATTCTCCCAACGATATCGCACATCCGTTTCGGGATAACCGCGCTCTAAGGCATCGCGCCTAAGGCGACGCTCCAACTTTACATCATCGCGCGCATCGATGTATACCTGTAAATCGAGTTTGGTCTGCAACTCGGAATAGTAAAAAACAAAAAGGCCCTCAATGATAAGAATGGGAGAGGGTAGAATTTCGATGAGACTTGGTTTAGCATCGGGATTGTTAAAGGTATATTCCTTTCGGTAAATGGGTCTTCCTGAGAGCAAAGTTTCCACATCGGCTGCAAAAGCCTCTCTGTCTATGGCCGAAGGCAGATCAAAATTGATTTCTCCGCGGTAATCCAACGCTTGTAATTCGCGGTCGAGGTAATAATTATCCTGCGAAACCACCGCGACCATGCCTGGCTCAAAGCATTTTTGTAAATCATTCAGAATCGAAGTTTTACCAGAAGCGCTTCCACCTGCAATGCCTACCAGATATGACATAGAATGATTTTTTTAACCTTCGGCGCAAAAGTAGGTTATTCTTTAAGCAAATAAAACCACGGTTTCTTAAATGGAAATATTGTAATCTGTTTGATGTGAATAGTTTGCCAACTTTTAGGAAAATGGTCTTCAAATATTCTGTATTTTTCAGTCCCACTGAACTTCATTTATGAAATCACCTATACGTTACTTTTGGATCTTCCTTATACTTTTCGTTGGTGCGGAATTAACGGCCCAGCAGGTACTGACCCAAAACCGTCAGGCAGCGATGCAGTTTCTGCAAAAGGCCGAGATGGCCAAACGCGGAGGCAATTTCAATATCGCCATTGATGAATATACGGCGGCTATCGTGACTGATCCGAATTACGCCGAAGCCTATATGAAAAGGGCACTGATGCTCCAGCAAATGGGCCGGTACGAAGAGTCAATGCGCGACCATAACAAGGCCATAGATTTGAATCCTTACAGTGATGTATTCTATGATCAGCGCGCCAGACTGCAACTCTTACAAAGCGATTATAAAGGGGCGATCACTGACCTCGACCAGGCATTGTTGCTCAGCCCGTATAATGACCAACTGCTGGATACCCGGGCAGTCGCTCAGCTTCAGACCAATGAATTTGCCGGCGCATTGGCCGACCTAAATTTTCTCATCGAAATAAACCCCAAAGACACCCTTGCTCTCCTAAAAAGAGCCATAACCCACATGCGCCTGGACAATTACGAATTCGCAGCTGAAGACATCAACACTGCACTGGAATTAAATCCATATTCGGAATTGGTCTATGATGTAAAGGGTTTATTTCATCTTCACTTTAATGAGCTCGATCTCGCTTATGAGGCATTTGATAAAGCCATATCGCTCAATACCAATTTTTACCTGGCTTACTACAACCGCAGTGTGGTGCACAAAAAAAGAGGCAATATTGAAGCGTCCATGTCAGATTTGAATACGGCCATTGCGCTTAATCAGGATTTTCCCAATGCATTTTTCAACCGGGCCATCGCCAATAAACTGCTTGGGAATGAAGAGGCGGCTGTAGAAGATTATTCCAAAGCCATCGCTGTGAAAAGCGATTTTACCCAGGCGCTTTTCAACCGGGGATTTTCCAAAAGTATGCTTGGCGACTATGCCGAAAGCCTGCCGGATTTCGATCGGGCTATTGAGTCAAATCCCATGGATCCGACCATGTGGAATGTGCGTGCCAACGTAAAAGCCTTTTTTGGAAAATACCGTGAAGCCTTGTCGGACTATGATCAGGCCATTACCCTTGATCCGGAATTTGCGGAAGCATATTACAACCGCGGTTTTACACGCATTTTGAGTTACCAAACCATCCAGGGTTGTGAAGATTTGGAAATGGCCATGAAGCTTGGATTCAGGCAGGCCGAGGAGAAGATCCGATACTTTTGCACTGGCCCGAAATAATCTTTTGGGGAAACCCAATCTGCCAATGGAACTTTTATAGATACAAAAAGCCCGAACCTCTGCGGTCCGGGCCTTTTTATTTTATTCCTGGGTTCTCGGCTTCTAACCAGCCTCCCTGGAAGGGACTTCTTTTCAGAAGTTGCCTCTTGCGAAGGCAAGTGAAAAGTTAGAAACGATAACCGGGTTGGAACTATCAGACATTTTACACCTCCTTTTAATTAATTTGACCTTACAACAGGTGACACCAAAAAACTTATGGATCAGAGACTGCTGCCACCAACGCCTTGTTGGATTTTACTTACACAAGTAACGAAGAAATCACGTGAAATGATACATCCGTTACGGCATTTATTAACATCTGTTTGGTGAAAGTGTTTAAATCACTTTGACTGAAGCAAGAATAGATTCAAAAATATGACGTCCGTCAGTATTGCCCAAAAGACCATCGCAGGCCCGCTCCGGATGAGGCATCATACCGAATACATTTTTGACAGCATTGGTCACACCCGCGATATTTTCCAAGGAACCGTTGGGATTTGAATCTTTGTTGAAATGACCATCTTTATCGCAGTAGCGGAAAATAACCTGCTCATTTTCGTTCAATCGTCGCAGAACCTCAGGTGAGGCGTAATATCTACCCTCGCCATGGGCAATGGGAATTTTAAGGGCTTTGTCTGAATCCAACCCTGAAGTGACAATGGTACCCCTTGTAGCTGGCTTGATGAAGACGTTTTTACAAATGAACTTTTGGCTGTCGTTGTGCAGGAGTGTTCCGGGGAGCAATCCAGCTTCGCAAAGAATCTGAAATCCGTTGCAGATGCCCATGGCGTATCCACCTTTATTACAATGATCTATTACGCTTTCCATAATTGGAGAAAACCTGGCAATGGCGCCGGATCGCAGGTAGTCGCCAAAAGAAAAACCTCCGGGAACCAACACAAAATCCACCCCTTGAAGGTCGCTGTCTTTGTGCCACAGACGAACCACTTCCTGTTTCAGGATGGTTTCAAATGTGTAAATGAGGTCTTCATCGCAATTTGAACCTGGAAAAATGACTACACCGAATTTCATCTTACAAAAAGGGATTGAATTTGCTGCCAAAGATACCCAAAATTACGGCTACCACTTCACCACACACCTGTGAAAAGCATGTGGATGATCGAGGAAATCCACCAAAAATAAAACAAGGTTTGTATCACGCGTTGACGCCTGGTACCCGAAAAGAATATGGCGCTGTACACTGCAACGGGTGCTGCAAGGATGCTCCACAATCCATTGTTTACTACTTCTATTCCCGACCCGTAAATCACCGCAATGAGAATGAGAACACTCAGCCAAACAAAAACTGCTTTGGAGTTTTTCCTGTGAACAGTTGAAACATTCATATCGGAAGCGAAACGCATCAAACCCATCATACAAATCGCTATGGTAAGAACCAAAAATGGAAATTGCGGCGCGTCATAATTTTCCGAGTGAAATCCAATATTACCGAAATCCTGAATCACGAATAAATCGAAAGATGGAACCACATCCACCCACCAAAAAGCAATGACGGCATATATGATGGGCAACATAAGGCCGACAAAAGGAACCACCCACTCACGCAAGTCAAAGGAGCGCAACTGCATCAGCCCCAGCCAAAGCAGTGGAAACAAAAATACGATCAGCGGCATAAATAAAGCGCCAATGCCCAGGAGCAACCCCGCATCAAATAACATCCGCGTGGGATTTGGCACCCGATAAACTGTCAGCAGACGTCTCAGCGAGAGCAATAAAAGCAGTACACCCAATTGAACCGGATTAAAAAATACCCAGGATAAGTCAGCAACAGAAAAAAAGAAAAAAACGAAAGCCGGCAGGAACTGTTCTTTATTGGCAAAATCATGGCGGTTGAAAATAGAATTGAGAATCCCTGTATTTAAAATAATTAAACACAAACCAAGTGCAATGCGCACCGCCGGAAATGGCATTAGAAAATCATAAACCCATTGAAAAACCGGGCCTCCCAGCACGATCGAGGGTTCCGTTCCATAATAATGGGCCAGCACACCGATACAGATGGCCGGAAGCACCAAAAAAGCCAAAACGACGGGCCTGTTGGAGCCAAACAAATTGTGCAGCATAACGGGCTAAGTTAGGACTTTTGACATGTAGAATTAATGGTTACTTTTGGCATCGAAAATTAATGATATGCAAGACATCGTAGGACCCATTGCCGTTTTTATGAAGTGGACATTCGACAATGTGTTAGTTCCTATTGGAGAACTTCCCGCCACTTTAAATCCGAACAGCATCTTTATTATTGTTATTGTCCTTGGTTTGGCTTACTGGCTCTTTCTACAGAGTAAGTTCAACAAAAAAGCCCGCCGCGAAGGTGGATTGGAATAGACATCATTCCAAATCATAACCAATATCCCGACGCGCATATTTTCCTTCAAATTCAATTTGATCGATTCCGATATAAGATTTCCTCAGGGCGTCTTTCAATCCTTTGCCATAAGCAGTCACAGCGATGACCCGTCCACCTGAGGTTCGTACCTGCCCACCTTCCAAATGCGTTCCCGCATGAAATACGATGGCATCTTGTACACTTTCAGTTCCTGAAATTTCCTTGTCTTTTTCATACGCGTTTGGGTAGCCACCTGCTACCATCATCACGGTGGTCGTTACCCGGTCATCTATTTCTATTCGTTTACCCGCAAGTTTTCCGTTAGCTGCTGAAATGAGAAGATCGAGGAAATCAGATTTTATTCGGGGAATCACCGCCTCCGTTTCCGGATCACCCATACGCGTATTATATTCAATGACAAAAGGATCGTCGCCTACTTTAATCAATCCGAAAAACAAAAATCCCACGAAAGGGATACCATCTTCGGCCAAACCTTTTACGGTAGGGTTCACAATGCGGTCCACCACTTTTTTCATGAAGTTTGCATCGGCAAATGACACCGGACTCACCGCGCCCATTCCTCCTGTATTCAATCCTGTGTCGCCTTCTCCGATTCGTTTGTAATCCTTGGCTTCCGGAAGCAGCACATAGTTCACACCATCGGTAAGCGCAAATACAGACAATTCGATTCCGTCTAGAAAAGATTCAATCACCACACGCGCAGAGGCTTGCCCGAACTTGGCAAAGGAGAGCATGGCTTCGAGCTCTTTTTCGGCTTCCGCCAAATCGGTCAAAATGAGCACGCCTTTTCCTGCAGCAAGGCCATCCGCTTTCAGTACATAGGGCGGTTGCGCTTTCCGCAAAAAAGCTTTGCCTCTCTCGAGGTCATTTTTTCCAAAAGTTTGGTATGTTGCGGTGGGAATGCCATGTCGCTGCATAAATTGCTTGGCAAAGTCCTTACTTCCCTCGAGTTGGGCTCCGGTTTTTCCCGGACCAATTATTTTAAGATTTTCAAATTCAGGCCGGCTTTCAAAAAAATCACGGATACCTTTTACCAGCGGAGCCTCGGGACCGACCAGCAATAACCCGATTTCTTTTTCTTTCACCACAAAGGCAATCGATTCAAAATCTTCCGGATCGAGCACAAGATTTTCTGCAAGCAAACCTGTACCTGCA
>Ga0209591_10003065_pt1 | contig 19602 bp, 18 predicted proteins | sample MAT01_FD_187207 | JGI IMG/M metagenome (GOLD analysis project Ga0209591, IMG submission 187207) | Freshwater microbial communities from Lake Fryxell liftoff mats and glacier meltwater in Antarctica - MAT-01 (SPAdes) (version 2) | ecosystem: Environmental > Aquatic > Freshwater > Ice > Liftoff... | reverse complement strand
TCGCGGCAACAGGAACAGACCCGACTAAAATATCCACTTCATCCATTGGTGGTGACAACGTTGCCCAGTACCGTAATTTGGTAATCTGGCTCAATAATAAACCACTAGCACCGTTTCAATTTTTCTTACCTAAATCAGCTTTGATTGAAACTCGCAATAGTGTAACTTTCATCAGTTATGAAAAGACCTGGCTGGCATTAACACCAATTAATTTGCACCTGTCAGGGATTAATTTAACAGCCAATAAGAAAATTCAGTCACGATATCCTGATGACCAAATTCTCACGGCGGTGGGTACTGGGAGAGCAGTAAGTGGATTTGCCCTCGAAGTTGGTGAACAAGAAACTTATGGCAGTTGGTCGCAATTTCAGCAGTCTATAGTGAAAAAGTCGCGTTTAACTCTCTCTGAGATTAATCATGGAGTGGTTGGATATCAAGGGGTTTTCGCTCAAGTAAAACTGCAATATCAGGGTAATAAATTACCAAAAGTTTGGCGGAATGACCACTACCACGATTGGCGCGATCATTTCGCCCTCTATCAAAGTGCTGATGGTCATAAAACCCCGATTTATTCAGGATGGAAGTCAGGTAAGCTGAGAATTGAGGCGGGTGGGTATCAGTTTCAGAGTCAGAGCGAATAATATAAAATCTCACTTTTCAGACTCAATTAATTTAGATAAAGTAGCGTAATTTACACCATAAATTCCGGTGATAAGGTCATCAATTCTCAGTGTGGCAGTGGCAGACACCGCCTATTTGAGATTTCTAGGTTTTGAGTTGCGCCATCGCCTAGAGAGAGATTCCTTTATTTTGTCTTTTTTCTTGTTGCCGTTTTTCTTCTATTAGTTGTTGCAATACGCGGTCTGCTTCACGCCAAAGGGTCAGGTCTTCGCTCTTAACTTCCCCCACATTAATCGGTGAATACTCAAGCTCACCTGACTGGTTTCGGTTGACAGACACTCGAAAAATCTCACCTCGTTCATCATGGGTAAATACCAGTTCTCTACCCTGTTTCTCCAGAGTTGCACGTTTAAATCTAAGGCTATTCTGACCACTTTCTCTTAGTTGCCAATTGATTAATTTAACAGCAATAGGCACTGCTCTAGCTAAAAATTCCGACTGTTGATACTGTTTTTCAGAGGGTTGCTGTTCTGGTTCTGACTTTTGATTTGCCAGTTGATTGTTAGCGATTAGTACCAATGCTCTAGCTTCATCAGTAGTCCATCCGGCTGGACTGGCTTTGATAATTTCTTCAACTTCCTCGACTGGCTTATTATCTAATAGCGCCTTCCTCGCAATTTCTTTGTCTCGGTCAGTCACTAATAAGTTTTGCAAGTCGGTGCTGTAATACTTGTATAACTCGACTGCTTGTTCCTCTTTTAGTTTTGGTTTATCTGTGGTTATAGTTGGAGTTTTATTTTCAGCAATTGCGTCTAAAGTTGTTTGTGATTTCTGGAGTTGCTCTAAATAAACAATCACTGCTTCCAGGTCGTCGAATGTGGTTTTATTATTAGCTAGCTGCTGGTGATATTGAGAGAGTTGTTCTGTTAATTCTGGTAACGTTTCACTTAAGGTTGACTCAACTACTGACTGTTCAAGAAAGTCAGCAATTGCATCCACTATTCTTTGTGATAAAAGTTGATCTTCTTGAGCAATTGCAGCTAATAGGTGGTCAAATGGGGTTTTACCTGCTGATAACTGCTGGTGATATTGAGAGAGTTGTTCTGCTAATTGTAGCAACGTTTCAATCAAGGCATCATCAACTGCTGACTGTTCAATAAAGTCAGAGATTGAATTGATGAGTTGTGAGTTGGCTTGTTGTTCAGTATCTGATTGAGTTGGGGTTAGCTGGGGTAGAGTTTCGGCTATAGTTAGAGTTTTAACAGGTAATATTTTCGTTATTAGTTGCTGATTAACTTGGTTATTAGCTACAGATTCTAAGAAATTATTTAACCGTTTAATTTCGCCATCGTCCCTTTTCGGGTCGTAATTTATCCCTAATTCGGTCTGGAGCTTTATAAAAGAACACTTATATTTATTGAGATTACCTCCCTGTTTCCAGAGCAAGCGGGGGCTACCATCTTCATTAACTGAGCCGACATCAATGCCAAACTTAATACCCCTTACCCCACCGTGACCGTAATAACTAACGATGGCTTTCACTTGATGCTCTCTCCATAATCGCTCAATTAATTGGGGCATTATTGATTTATTCACTGCCACTTGTTCAATCGCTCGGCGCATTATTTCTTCGCCTGGAAGTCCATCGCGTTCGACCCGTTCAAGCTGATTGCGGGTCATAGCTTTCTGCTTGCTTTCCCAACTACTTTGGACTTGGGTTAGCTGAAATTCTCGCTCAAGTAGTCGGGCTGAATGTTCCGAATGGGCGTAATTATTCCAGGTACGGATAGATTTACCATCTAGGTTATTAACTCTAGATGCAACGATGTGGGTGTGGTCGTGTTCTTTGTCTGAGTGTCGCGCTATAAAAAAGTCATAAGCTGGTAGTTCAGTTTCTATAAATTCATCAACTAGCTCTTTTAGCTTGGTGTCAGCTATCCTTTTATCAGGCTGTTTAACTTGAGCTTCATCACCTTGAAGCCGCGACAACACAATGACATTCGCAAAGTGACGTTGAGATAAATTAGCTAATTCATCATCATTGAGAGTTCTGTCAGTCTGAGGTACACTAAGCATTAGGTGATAACATGGGTCTTTTAGTTTGGGGTTAATATGGGCTGATAGGGTAAACTGCTCTACCAGTTCATTGGTACTTTTACCGTACATATTCCCGCCAATAATCTTAGCTTTCTCTTTCTCTAAGACGTATTTGGTAGTACCACGGAATGATTTATTAGCTTTGACTTTGGTAATCATTGCGCTGCCCCTCTACCGATGCTTGAGTAAGTGATTGGCGAGTTTGTTCTAAAAGTGCTGTTAGTTCCTCAATAGTTCTCAGATATGATTTCACCTCGTTAGTCAACGGTTGGCTACCAATTTTCACAGCTTCGTTAATAGCTCTGGTCTGCTGATTCAGGTTGTTACCAATTTTCTTTAGATCGTAGATAGCCTGTCGGTTCACTTCGGGTATGACTAATTTAGGATGTGGTAGAGGGTAGTCAAATAATCTCGCTCTTATATAGTCGCTTTGCACCACTCCACTACATCGCTGCTCTAGTCTCGCTTTCTCGGCATAGCTAGCCCTAAACGTGATGGTTACTTCTCGCTTTTCATCTGGTGATACTGACCGATTGTTTAATGTGTCAGCTAGTTGATTACTGAGATTGGTACGAGGGTCGGCTTGCATAACTAGTTAGACGTTTAGCTCTTTAAATATTTATTTTTTACCGGGTTATTCGCTGTAGCTGCTACGGCGCTTTGCGCCGAGCAGGTAGGCGAATAACCTGGAACTTCTTGTTGACTCATTTCCCCCTTTAATAGACCTGTAAAAGGGGGGTTTGGGGGATACCCCCAACAAGCAACCACGACGCTTTACCCGGAGGGTAAAGTAGCACGTAGTGCGTTACGGCGTATTGCTTGCCTATCCCCCCGACGGGGGGATAGGGGAAACGGGAGCCAGGGGACACAACGGGAGACTGGGGGAGTACGAGACTTTGGCGAACCACGATTGACTGTGTGCAACAACCTCGGTTACACCGAGGGCTGGGTCTGTTTAACAATGCTACCAACACCCTTTGATATCAGAGTGCTGATTCATGCGTAACTGCTTTTTTAAATTAGTCTACCTCACGAGGATACAAACCATTTTTTGTTGATATTCGTCACATCACGACAAAAAACTTAAAGTTTTTATGACCACGAATTTTTTACAATGAAGTGATTTGTTACTACTGGTGGCTATGTCTCGCAAACCGAAAGCTGTTCCTTTATCAAAAATCGAAGATATTCAAACCAGTCTCAAACAGAAAGCGGCGACTCCTAAGACTATTAGCTTGTCTGATTTAATCCTCATTTTGGCTAAACCTATTCAAGATATGTTAGACGCTGGCTACTCCTATGAAGACGTTTCTGATGTGTTTAAAGTTCATGGGGTAGAACTGGCGGCCAGTGGTCTGAAGAGTTTTCATAAAAAATCTTCAACAATAACGGAGAATAGTTCGACTAATGAATCAGAATATAAAGCGGTTGAAGAATCAGTTGATTCTGACTCCGAGCCAGAATCAACTGATTCATCAACCTCAACTAATGATTCGATTCCACCAGTAGAGCCGGATAGTTCATCACAGGATAGTAGTGAACTATCCTCACCGTCACCATCGACAACTACGAGACGCAAAAAAACAACACCTAAGACTTCTGCCCAATTCAACATCACTGATAGGAGTGAAATATGAAACGTATTGTGATGATACTGGGGGGCAAGGGTGGTACAGGTAAGACTGCCTTTACTCGCTTACTGCTGGATGTAATGCACTCCTTGGGCATTAACTATCTAGCTTATGACGCTGACACAGAGAATCCAGAACTGTATGAGTATTATCAAAACTTTGGCTCCGGGGTAAGGCTGTTAAACTTCCTGGAGGTGGCAGAGGCGAAACGCTTCTTTACGGAAATCAAAGCCGAATCGCCAGACTCAGTAATAGTAGATATGCCAGGAGCATCAAGCAATAAAACCAGGGAGATTATCAGTAAGTTTGGGCTATTCAAGATTGCAGGCGATTTAGGTTATCGGGTAACGCTAGTGACTGTGCTTAACCTTGGTTACTCGGTGATAACCAGCTTAAAAACTATGGCTGAATTCTGCGGCGATAAAGCAGATTATGTCGTAGTTAAAAATCTGTGCTGGGATAAAGGTTCAGGTTTTCAGCGCTGGGAGAATAGTAAAACATCGGGAGCTATAGCCGAACTAAAAGGCATAGTAATAGAAATGCCAGAGCTAGACTACTCGACCTTTGACACGTTGACAGAAAAAGGTCTACCTTACTCAGCTGCTACTGAAGAGAATGGTTTTCCTTTTGGAGATTACCTGCTAGTGAGTGGGTTTTTGGATCAGGCTAAACCAGAGCTAGAAAAGGCTGAGGCTTATCTGGGGTTGCAGCAACCATCAGTTATACCAGCTATACCAGCTGCTGAGTCGAACACCTCAACTTCAAAACCAGCAAAAGTTACTACATCTACTTCTCGCCAGGGTAAAAAGAAAACTGATGAACAGCAACGGTAATAGCAACGGTTCTCACAGCAATCCTCACTCTGAAACTGCCAATTCAACAGAGAGCAGTGAACAGGGTGAGGTCAAGACGGCACTAGGCAGATTATATAGAGAGTTTGAAAATTTTAAGCAATCACAGAAAACTGAACGTGAAAGGGATAGGGCGGAGTTACAAGCATGGGCGCAAACGAATTTAATTCAGAATCAACTCCTCAGCAAAGCGATGGTGACAATCGAGATGCTGACGGGGGAGTTGAAGAATCAGAATCTCTCCTCGAACGAGTCCGAGCAGAGCAACGAGAATTTGAGACAAGAATTAACTCCCTTACTGACGCAGTTAAAGAATATGCCCAAGTCCTCAACGACATTAGAGAGCTTAGAGTTCAAAGGGCTGAAAAGCGAAGTATTGCAGCTAAAACAGAACGGGAATCAACTCTTGAATCACACGCAGAAGTTGACTACGGCGATTCAGGAGTTGAAGAACAGCCCTCCCCCCAAACCCATCACCATAGAAAAAGAGGTTTATCGCGCTGAACCCATAGGGAAATATGGGACGATGGGGCTAATTACTACATCATTTGCTTTGTTAATGTTCTTTCTACTAAATCAATTTATTCCGGTAAATATCTCGAACGATATCGACATCTATTTGAGAGCAATTTTGCAGCGTACAGATTATAGTAATGCCAAGCTACAACGGGTAGAAAAGCGTTTTGGGACTGACCCAAATCAAAGATGAAGGGCAATATATAGCGATTGGGGCAAACAGGCTTAAACCAGTTATCAGTTATCAGTTATCAGTTATCAAACGTATCGGCGTAGGTTTAGAACAGGGATAAAAACTGTTTATTGTTGACTGACTTAGACAATCGGGACAAATAGATCACTGATAATTGATAACTGTTTACTGTTCACTGTTAACGTAATATTTGCCCCAATAATAGGAATAATCAAAGGTAAAAATCCACAAGTTTACCTTGAGTTGACCACTTCTCATCAAGAAGTCTGCAAGCGACATATACAACTTTTTGAGGGTTGCGTTTGTGCCTTCCATTCATGTTCCAGGAACGAACAGTATAATCACCTTGATAACCTAAAACAAGTGCAAGCTCATCGTAAGTTAACTGCCACTTTTTCTTAAATTCTATTGGGTGCATAGTGTTAGCTATTTTCAGAAATTAATTAGCAGTGAAGAACAGGGTTAAGGGTGTAGGGAAGAATAAAGACTTTCTAGAAATAAGTGCCAAGATCAATAAATCTTTAACTCACTACACCCAGACACGGCAGACATCTATTAGACACGCGGTGTCTGATGGTGTCTGATGCTGATGTCCAAGTAGTGTCTCTGCTCTGTAAGGGTTTCAGGCTTTTGGTGTCTGCCGTGTCTGGGGTTGATGTCTGCCAACTATGCCCCGTTTTTACATCCCTTGAGCCAGACACCATCATTCTTTTTCTTGGGATAGCTTGATGATTCCTTCCCCTATCCAATCGGCTAAGTCAGCCCCAACAATTTCGTACATCCAAGACTTAATAAGCTCTACAGAGAATCTTTCACCAGCCACTTTAAAGTTGCCCTTAAACTCCCTTACGTCAGCTTCAATGCGCTCAGTTCTGATGAGAAAATCGAATAACTTTTGAGCCATTGGCGAAAGTTTATTCTGTTCATTAGAGGTATTGTCTACCAAGTTTGTGAGATTGAATTCCAGTTCATAAATGCGCTCTAGAGTAGCTTTATCGATGGGGGGATTTGGGTTAGATTCTGCTGGCACAGTGTCGCTAAAGTCAGATATTTTCGCGGTCATTTTGGGCAGATTAACATCAAGCCATTCGTTGGAACTATCGAGTTTAACATGAGCAAAACCTGTTGAATTCGGTTGTAGTGTAACTGGATCTACTTCCGCCAAACATTCAACCTGAAGCATTTTATAAACCAGATTATGCAATCCCTTAATGCCAAATAAACACGTCTGGGTATTGTTGTGAGCTACGACAGTAATGGGCATCTCTTGCTTACGGCTTTTAGTTAATGCCAGCTTGCCGAATTTCTCTAACAGTTCAGCATCTTTAATGAAGTCGCCGTATGTGGTGGCCTCCTCACAGATTAAAGACAAAGCTTTACCCTCGCTCCAAAGTTTCTGCCTCCATTGCGACTCACTCAATGATGAATTGTTGAAGGTTTTTAACCTTGATTCCAATTCCAGAACGTAATCGCGGATCTGCTGTTCAATATCATCCCAGGAGTGGTAACTTTCAACTCCTCGCCATTCACTACGGTTCGAGTCGGGGTCAAGGACAATCACACGGTAGCCGGCTTGTTTTTTGAGTTGGATTACATAACGGGCTAGCCAAGATTTACCGCCCCCTTGGTTGCCCCAAATTAAGCAGGTCTGCTTGACTAAATTCTGCACCCATGCTAAGGGGTTGAGTATTGGTGCAATCGCGCTAGTTTCTGCCCCAGTAACTTTATCGTTGGGGTCAATCGTCCCCGCTAAAGTCTGACTCCCTTGCAGATAAGGCGTTTTCATCTCACGTAGCTGTTTAATGTACTCTGCCTTCTGTTGCTCCGTCATCCCCGCCGTTTGCGCCTCAAAGATAGCCTCGGATGCCTCCATCTGCGTAACTTCTATCTCAGTGTGGGCGTAAATCTCTGCTTTTTGGATATCCACAGTGCGATCATTAGCGATTAAATCCAAGTCGGCTTGTAGTTGGACTTCTGCGATCGCAACATCTCGGTAGCTGTCTAATAACTCGGAACGTGCGGCCATCTCTGCTTTTGCTGCATCCCGCTTTTGGGCGATGTCAACAAAAACTGCTCTCTGCTTCTCTTCATCCTGGCAATGGCGGAGCATCCAGCCAGCCAGCGCAAACCCCAGGAATCCCCCAAACGCCCAAAACGGTTTATATTGGTTAGTGGCCTTCACCAACCCGTTTACCCCCATAGCTGGGTCACGGACTACTTGGCGTGGCATTCCTTCTAACTGCCATTGTGACCAATAAAAAGGGGTCATGCGAAAAGGACGGTTATCTTTGTCCTGGCATACCAATGTTTTCTTTGGGGTTTTGATGCAGAAGTAGATCCGATCGCTGCTGGTTCCCTGCCACGCCATCGCCGCTGATCCAATACCCACAGTTAAACTTAGCCCAATTGCCACGGCTTTCTTGTCCATCGGCAATTGACCAAACCACAGCATTAAACCCGATTGTTGCGACTCAGATAACTGTTTATGTTTGTCTGTTAAATAATTCATTTCCTCTGACTACCACCAAATAGAAAAATCATTAATATTGCTAGAAATATGCCCACTCCTGCACCATCCATCCAACTTGAAGATTCAGCAGTTTTTGGCTTATAAACCGACTCAATTGAAGTATTAGCTGTTTGTGTAGAAGTTCTCGCTTCATTCCATTCACTAATCGGGTCAGACAGCGCACATAATAACGCCAGTGACGCACTGCATCCAGTCATTAAATTAGTGACGAAATTATTAAAACCTTCACCTGTTGCAGTGGCAGTAAAATACAGGTGTGCAGTACCCACAGCTAGGAACATTCCAACTGGGTGAACTTGCAATAAATGAAAGGTGAAAATCACTGCACTGTTTAAACAACTGCCAGCGACAATCTCACAAGCATTACCAGCACGTCTAAATGTTCTACCCCGGTTATTTTCTGGCAATGGTGGTAACTGTTCTGGTTGTTGATGCTGATGTTCTTGTTGTGATTTATGTGCCAGCCCTTCATGCAAAAAAGGGCTGACGCTATGAGGATCTTCATTTCGTTTCCTTACTAGCATCAGCCTTACCTTTATTGATTACTTATCTATCGCCTAACTTCTGCCACAAATTACCCAACATTGCACCCCAACCGCGAACTGTTCCTGTTGCAGAAACACTTGATGCTGGTGCAGAAGTTTGGCTAGTAACTGGTATTACTTCCTGGGGGGACTGATTCGGCTCCAGCGCCCGTGAACCATACCTCGCACGGGCTAACAATTGTTGTCGTTTCTCTCTTAATCCTGTAGTGATAGCTTGGCGTTCAGCTTGTACAACTTGCCTATTTTCAATGCCGCTAATCTTGTTTTCATGTCTCCACAATTCCGCTTGTAAATCGTGGTGTAATTGGGCTGCAACTTCGGTCAGTGCGTGTTTACGTTTTTGGTCAATCCGCAACAAGTCGGCTCTATCTTGGGCATCTATCTTGCTCATCTCGCTGTCAAACTCGCCATTCAGTTTGCGAATCTTGGCGATAGCACCCGCAACATGAGAGCCGTATTGTTTACGAAGTTCTGTCCAAGTGACCTGCCCTTTGGTCAGCTTTTCCATCGCCTCAAAGACCACTTTAGCGTTGTCTAAGAATGGCTCTAATCTCTCAGATAAATCTTGGGCATTATTGGCATAGTCAGCGAACTGTTCGAGCTTATTGATATCGGAAAGATAGCCCAAAATATCAGACTCAAATCCTCCCCAAGATTGCGCCTTCTCGTCAATGTGCGAACTATGACCAACTACCGGATTACGTATTGCAAAGTCCATTGCGCCATTGCAATGATGTTGAATAACTGCGGTGATGGGGCAATCTTAAAGCGATCTCCGCTACTAGCACAGATAGGGGCGGCGATTGAGGCACTACCACCTACAATCAACACTTCTCCCAACTCTGGTAAGTGTTGCGCCCACTTCGAGCGAATTTCTCTCCGGGCTGACTCTACCCACTGGTCACAGGCTTTTTCAAAGATGGAGGAGAAGTCAAGTTTGTCTGTCCCATAGAGGCAATCACCACGAGAAATCGCGTCCATGATGCCCTGTAAACTGGGGCTGTAATCGAGAGAATAGACCTCTTTCATCTCTACCGCTACGTGTTGGGCAAGTGCCTTGGTTCCGGGTAGAATCACCTCGGCATCATGGATCATGGTTCCGTTCGGCGTGTAAATTCGGGCTATAGCCGTGCCTCCCCCTAAATCCCAAATCGCGTTCTTCGCTTCGGGGAAGCTGAAAAATCCTTTTCCCAAAATGTATTAGTTACACTAATGATATTGTCTGCTACTATCTGATCTGATGTATAAAGGTAAAAAGTTTAGCGTTGTTACCCCTATGGGGATTTACAACCTCATAACGGAATTAGCAAAAAAGGAAAGCCGCACAATTTCTCAGATGGCAACACTTTTAATTAAGGATGGTTTACTAAGCCGTGGTTTGGAAGTCCCAGAGGATGAGTAGCGATCGCCCTTAGCCTTCAACCAGTACATAAGTATTATTAATTAGTATTTATGCACTACTAGCTGATTGCAATTGATACAGATACCATCTTCATAACGCCTACTAGATAAGCTGAATTATTTTTAGTAACACTACTAATCTTATTAGTCTAGTGAAGTTTTTTTATGGTTTTTAATATTAACTGAAATCTTGTAAAAGCTTTGTTAGGTCTTAGCTTGAGTAAAAAAATAAATTGTTTTATTTTATAAATTTGAGATATTTATTATTTATTTTTATGGAAGATAAATTAATATGTAATAAGACTATACCCTTAGTTCATCTTTTCTAAGTGTGATGTCACCAGATATACATAAGAAAAGAATGCCTCCCCAAGACCCAACTTGTTTGTAGCAAGTTGTTTAACAGTCCTAGAAGACACCCTTTGAAAGTATTTAAATTTCTTTATAACCTAATGTTATCAGTTCCGAGAACTTCCTACAACGGGTTTAACAAGAAATTTGATTAAAACTTTGGTAAATCTTCAGGGGAGGTAAAGCGCACACAATTTACCTCACAAGGATTTCACAATGGTAGCCATATTTAAAGGATCTCAGTCGGTTGTCCGCTCCGTTATGCCAGGGGATCTCGCCTCCTTCGACATCCGAAATTTTCAAGACCAGCTAGAACCGTCCAAAACTAAAAATAAGTTTATTTGTCCAGTTTGTGGCGGTAATGACTTATCTATTGTCCCAGAAACAGGGAAGTACAGATGCTTCAATAATTGTGAGTGTAAGGACATCAGAGAGGCGATTAAACCCTGGGCTGAAGTTTTAGCAGAAAGGGCAGGGGCTAATTACACTCCATCCCTAAACCGAAATGCTGCCAAGCCCAAGAGAATCTTGCCCAAAAGTGCGCCAATTCCAGATGGTGAATTAGTTTTGGTGAGGTTGACCCAAGAGGCGACTGACATACCCCAACCTCAAAACATAACTAGCAAGCTCCCAAAGGGTATACCAGGGAATGCAACACAAACAATCTATCCTTACTCACCAACTCAATGGGTAATTCGCTATGAATGGGCGGATTACATCAAAGAGAAGGGAAAAGATAAGTCCTTCCGCCAATGGCACAGGCTTCCAGATGGCACTCCAGAGATGAAAAAAGGGGATGAACCCTGGAAAGCTTACCGCATTGAAGAAGCGATCGCCGCTAGTAAATTGGTGCAAGGAACCCCAGCACTACTCCAACACGAGGGGGAAGGCTGCGTTGAAGTTGGCCGGTCGCATGGGTTAGCTGGGTTTACATTCCAGGGCAGTGCCTGGGATAAAAAATCGATTTTGCCAGAATACCAACTCATCAAGGATTCAGGCATAGGGCTAATCATCTTTTTGCACGATGCAGATGATACTGGACTAAAGAAACTTCAGACCTGTCTTGAATGCGCGGCGGAAGTGGGGATCGCTCTGATAGGAATTAACCCAAATGACATCTGTCCCGATTTACCATATAAGTCAAGTGATATCAAAGAAATCTTGGGGCAGATGGAAGTACCAGAATTTATCCGCAAGCTAGAGCAGGAGATCCACGCAGCCGTGCAAGAGCGTAAGCGATCGCAACAAGCAGAGGTAAATGTCATTAATGGTGATGACCAGAATCCAGTTGTCAGCTTTATTCAAATTGCTTTTCAAACTCTCTACGCAGATAAGAACTGGATTTGCGCTGCTGATCAGCTCTACTGGCATACTGGCAACCACTATAAACACTCTCCAGACTCTAGAGAAATTAAGCGCATCACCGAGTTTTGCAATTCCTTTGTAGTTGAAAATGAGCAAGGGAAAAAAAGCTATCCCTACGCCTCACCCAGTTCGGTCAAGAAGGTTTTGGAATGGGCAAAAATGCGAACGGGAATTGAGGCAGAATTACTCAATCCACCAGGGATTAACTGCACTAATGGGATAGTTAGACCCGTTTTGATAGGTAATAAGGTTATTCCACGGCTAGACCCGCACACGCCCCAAGATTACTTTATTTATGAACCGTTGATTGAGTACAATCCAAACGCTGATACTACAGATTGCGACCGCTTACTTTCATGTTTGGATAGACCCCAGCAAGAAATTCTTTTAAGAAATATTGCCGCTTCGATTGACCTTCAAACTGTTAGGAAGCTCAGAGGAAGAGAGGTAAAAGCAATTCTAGCAGTTGGGCTTGGGTCTAATGGTAAAGATGCTCTGCGCGAATGTGTATCCATTATTTATGGAGAGAACGGATTAACTTCTGTTTCCTTAGCAGATTTTCAACTCTACGATGAAGGTAGGAAGTTTAATTTAGCTCCATTGATGCACAGCCGAGTGAATTGGGCTTCCGAAAACCCACAAACATCTAGGATTGATAAAATCCAAAGTTTAAAGTTGTTTGTAACAGGGAACAAGTTGCATTGTGAACGGAAGGGTAAAGACCATATTGAGTTTACTCCTAATGGCATAGGAATTTACAACTTGAATGAAACGCCATCATTTCAAGGAGTAATGAAAGCAATTCAAGATCGGATTGCAGTTTTAGAGTTTAAGAAAACATTTGAAAAAAATCCTGACCCGAACAACCCAAATGAATTACTAGCTGATCCCCGCTTCGCTTACGACAAGGAATTTATCAGAACGAAAGTAGCTCCAGCATTTCTAAATAAAATGCTGAAAGCACTTAACGACCTCATAGAGTCAGGGATTGATTATGAATGTACTACTGATGCTTTTCGTAACGTTCAGAAAGAAAATAATCACTTATTTGACTTCATAGAAGCTGCCAACATAGGGTATGCAGACGGTAAGGAAATGACTGCAAAAGAGTTGTGGATCACACTGGAACATTACTACATTCAAACTGGCACATTAACTATAGATTCTGATAACAACCGCAGGAATTGGGTGGATCAGGTTCGACCCAGCGACAAAAATGTGAAAGGCATCAACCAAGTTATCGCTCGAATTGCTCAACTCTTCCCCAAGGCTGTCAAATCAACTCGCTATTGTGACATTGCAAAAAGAAATGTCCCGGTTCTCAAAGGTATCGGGGTTATTGAGAATATCTTCCCAACTTTTGAGAATACCCGCACCACTTTTGAGTCAACCCGCACCACTTCCGCACCACTTGCCGCACCAGAAACAACGCTAAATCAGGACTTCCGCACCACCCGCACCACTTTTCTAGATCAGGAAAAAAACATTGAAGAAAAATCAGATCATAATTTGCAAATAGATTTGTTTCCGCCACCAATGAAAAAAGAAGAATACCCCCCACAAAGTGACGCGGGTGGTGCGGAACCCTTGCAAGATAAGGAAAACTGCTGCGGTAAGTCCTGCGTCAGTGGTGCGGGAGAACTAGAAAGTGGTGCGGGTATGCCAACTGAGGATAATACGGCCACCCCCCAAGCCTTAACACAGTTAAATAGAACAATTGAGGCATTGAGTGGTGAGCCTTCGGAATTGAAATGTGGGGATAAAGTTGAGTTTTTCAATGACAGTCTTCGCAAAAAGCAGATCGGAATTATTAAGAGCGTTCAAGTAATGGATACATATTTTTGTAGCGCAACAATTGAGTATCGAGGCAATAAATGTCAATTATGCTCCATAGAAATCTTCAGGAGTGATTGGATAAAACTTCTGCATTAGGGCGTTAAATCAGTTAACTCTTATTGTCATTGATGTCAAACCCGATTCGGGAATTTTGCAGCATCGACAATGCCGCCAGTCATGTAGACACTCGATAGACAATTAAGATTGAATTAGACCGCGATTTCTCTCCTATTAACAATAATCATGGCATCTGCTGAATTTACCCCGCCGGAGTCAACCCAAGCAGTACCGACACTTGAAACCCCACCGGATGAGGAGCAAGTAAATGTTGATACGTCAACAAAAAGAGATATTGAATCGACAGCAGCAATATTTCAAGCTGTTGGGGTAATTACTGGGGATGTCAACTTTACTACTGATGGACAAAGCACTGTTACTATCGGTAGCTATGAATACCCGCTTTACTACTCCAAGCGACAATGGGATGTATTCAACGCTCTCAAGAAGGAAATAGAAAATACTCTTAACCATAATCAGCGTTTGATTGTTTATCCCAAAATCATTCACTTTCCCCGCAAAGAGCAAGCGCATCGCCTCGCTTTTCAGTTAGTGGGCTTTGACAGAGGGCGAAAACTAGATGCAGTTTCAGGGGAATTAGAAGACCTGGAGTTTAAATTATCAGGATTATGGCAGTTCATTCCTGTCTGCTCTACTCCCTGTATCTCGGTGTTCCGAAATTTCTCTGATGAAAGACTCGAATTTATTAAGCAGGCCGAACCTGCCCGAAAGGTTAAATTCATGAAGGCTAGTCATATACCCTTGCTATGGAAGGATGCACCTATAAATCCCTTCAGATTTAATCCCAAATTGGAGAAAGAGCAACAAGGACGTGCCGTATTTGTCACCTTAAAGGCGAAATTTCTGCCTGGGCGTGATGTCTTCGGTTTTGTTGCACTGACTGCGCTACCTAAAGATTCTGCACCCAGATTTCTCAAAGCGTCTAAGGAGGATAAAGCCACAGTGCAACTTGCAGCTAAGAAAGCGCAAAGAGCAGCAGCACCACCTGCACCAAAGAAAGGTAAGTCAAAAGCGACTAGTCAGGATAATACCTCTGTGCCGCGTACCAAACCATTACCAAAACCAAAGTTAAAAACGGGTGAGTAAAACCGCTTTAAAGTTTTATCATGCGATCGCCATCATGGGGTTATAGCCGTTGTGCAGCCTCACGAGAGATTAAGGTTTTGGGGCGGTTAGGCTATCTTCTTGACAAATCACATAGAATTGAAGAAGTTGACAAATATTTAAGAAGGTACTCTCTTTAAAAATGAAGTGTCAATTATAAGAGCTATTAGCTCCTGATTCACATCCAATTTCAATTAGTTAGCGCTTCTTATCGAAAAAGCAGACGAATTTATCAATTGAGAAGTCTTCGCAATAAAAGTGCAGTGGCGCGTCTCTCAACGAAAGAATAAGCCTCCCAGCGTAGTAGACTGTCCATAAAATATCGCGTAAACCGGACACTACCAGCGAGAGTAAATGAGGCTACCACCCCCAACTCGTCTACCCAACAAGCATTACAGGTCTAGGGAATACCTTACACCAAGTGAGGTGCGATCTATACTCGATGCCGCACTAGAGCGCAAAGCTCGTTATTCTCACCGTGATTATACACTGATGTTGCTCATGTTTCGCCACGGTCTGAGGGTGGGGGAAGCTGTAGGTTCTAAATGCGGTTTAAGGTGGGATGCACTGATGTGGGCTGAACGTCAGATTTTCATCACCAGGGAAAAGGGCAGTGACTCTGGGGTGCATCCCTTGAGAGATGATGAGTTAACTTTGCTCAAACAACTCAGAGAGATGTTGCCTGATAGTAAATATATTTTCGTTTCCGAGCGTGGTGAGGTGATGTCAACTGATGCGGTGCGAAAGCTGATCGGGCGACTGGCGGCGCAGGCAGGGCTTGATATCAAAGTTCACTGCCACATGATGCGCCACGCTTGCGGGTACTATCTGGTGAATCAGGGTTACAACACTAGGGAAATCCAAGACTTTTTGGGACACCGCGATATCAAACACACTGAAAAATATACCAAGCTGAATGCTCGACGCTTCCTGAATTTTGATTGGGGTGATTTGTAATATGTTGAGAAATGGATTTATGACGACATCGGGGCGAACGTGCCGACTGTAAAGCATTCTGAGATATTAAAATCCTTGATTGGGCCGACAGTTGAGACATCTGAGATATTCAAATCTTTGTTTGAACCGAGACAAATTAATGGCTGATTATAATACAATTTTCTTTAACCCAATCTGCTATTGATTCTTGAGTCTCTTTATCGGTTGAAAGTCTTTTTATCATTAATACAACTTCATCTTCTGGTACTTCTAAGGAATACCCGTTCAATACAAGAAAGGTAGCCATCGAAACGAAAGCTACCCTTTTATTACCGTCCACAAATGCATGATTCTTTGCAAATGCAAAAGCATAAGCAGCCGCTAAATCAAAAATAGTTGGTGTAGGTTCACCATAGGCAAATAAATTTTTTGGTCTATCTAAACTAGCTAAAAGCAGATTTCTGTCTCTTATACCTGGAAGGCCGCCGTGTTCTGCTAGTTGTTCTGAGTGCATAGCCTTAATGACTTCCTCACTCAACCAAAAAATATCATTCACTTAGCTAGCTCACGAAGTGCATTCCTATACTTACTACTTACTTGCCTATAAGCTTCCATAGCTTTTTCAAATTGAGATTTGCTCGGTACTGCTTTTAAATTACGGGGCACTTGAACATTACGAGAATGTCCCACAACTAAAAGCAATCTTCTCCTAGCTGATACCAATCTCAAACTGTTTCCGATCTTACGAAGTCTCAAGGTTTGCATGATTAAGCAAGCCGATGGTTCTAGCTTTAATAGACTTGTCCTAAGTTCAATATATCTTATCTAATTAAGCTCGTACCACACTCTTGGTACAGTTTTAACCGCACAAACAGGACAGTAGCCCCCAGCAATCATGAAGACCATGCCGCCCAAACCTAAACCGAATAAGGATTACAGGGCTAGAGAATACCTTACACCTAGTGTTGTGCGATCGCCTACGCCATCGCTTATCGCGCTTCATGTCGGTAAATGTGTAGTTAGACGACATCTCTGTTAGGGAAAGAGTAAGACTCGATTAGCGATCGCCCCGACTCTGATGCTGGTAGATGCAGTTGCTAATAAAGAGTGAGAGCGTGTATGCTGTTACACAAACTGTCTGCCAGTCAGACCGCCGACTATGACCAAACTCGACCGGATACCAGTCGCCCAGCTTCCCGATAAATACGGGATTGTTAAATCCGTCCTCTACGATCGCATCAATAGGTTAGGCATCAAGCCAACTAAAATCGGCAATAAGTCTTATGTCAGTGGAGAGCAATTAGAGTTGCTTGACCAGCTAGATGCCCACATGAAAGCGGGTGGAAGTATGGCGGATTTTGCTGACCAATATGCCAGTCAGTCCGGCGGTCAGTCGGAGAATTTTGATTCGGGCATAGAGTCTACTAGTCAGTCTGACGGTCAGTTAACAGTCGCCGGACTAACCGCCAGTCAGTTCGGCCAACTGATTGAAGGGTTGGTGACACGGCTAATTCCTGCGATCGTCCGCCAGCTTCCTCTCTTGGCTTCTGACCCAGTTGCCCATTTGAGAGCATTGGAAGAAGCCTATAAAAATGGTTGGCTACTCAGCACTCGTGAACTGGCAACCCTGCTCAAATTGTCTCCATCTACAGTTTGTAGGTACGGTTCCAAGTTTGAAGACGCTGGTTTTGTGTTTACCAGGGCAGGACAAAGGAAGGGGGGAGAAGTGGCGTGGTCAATTGGAAAACAGAGAAAATCTAAATAAGCATTAATTATGGTCGGTGATCAATTGGAATTTCTTGCTAGTGCAGAGTAGAGTACAAACTCTTCCCTAACCCAAAAGCAAATATTCACCAAGGCGCAAAGTATATGCTCTACTCTGCGGTTTGAGTAGCTTGAGATGGTTGGAAGCGATGAAAATTCGCCTTGAAAAATAACCGTGAACCGTCTCTACACCCTGCTATTTTCCCTCAGCATCATTCTCATCAACCCAATTGGTGCAATGCGCGGGGAAATCTGGACTCAACCAAAAGTATTTGCCATTAGCCTTATCTGCATACTCAACTTTTTAATGCTCTGGGAAGATAGAAAAGACCTAAAGCTGCCGCAAAGTTGGAAAATCAGCAGACTGCTGTGGGAAATATTTTTGGGAATTGGGTTGATTGCAACTCTCGTTAGTCCCGAACCCTGGCGTTCCCTATTCGGTCAAGAACAGATGGGCGATGGCTTGCTGTACTGGGTACTAATCGCCATCTTCACCCTCAGCAATAACCTACTGTTAAGACTACACCCAGAACTAGCCCGTTCTCAACTTATAGGTTTAGTAATTGGCGGTGTCATCCTTGCCCTGAGCATTTTCCCCCAAGTCATTAACTGGCGCATCGACTATACCGCCACAAGCGGTCAACTGATGCAGAGTAACATCCTGGCTAGTACCATTTTTCAAAATCAGCAACCAATCGGCTTGTATTCCCATCGCGGTCATGCGTCATTTGTCCTAGCAGCAGTAGCAGTTATGACACTTGTTGGTTTGCAATGGCAATGGATAAACACACGCCTTGCTGCAACTGCTGGCATTTTAATTATCCCAGCTTTGCTACTCACTCAAACCAGGGCAGGATTATTAGCCTTACTGGTAGCGACTATTTACCTATTAGGACGCAAGTATTATAAACTTTTAGTCCCTGCAACACTGGTGTGCTTACTGATAATTGGCATTGCTACCAGCACTAGGCAGATGAATAATTTACCTCTGATTAAACAAATCACATCAAACCGCGTTGATCTGTGGCAGATGGCCAACTATAGAATTAGTCTCCGTCCCTTACTCGGATGGGGAATGGATGGTTTCGGCACTGCTTATTCCCATGTGCGCCCCGGCATAAAAATAACTAAAGTAATTCGCTTGGGTGATTTTAGTTTCGACTACCAAGACGAGAATGGCCAAATAAAAACCGCCCAACTACCCACAACTAAAGCGCATAATCTAATTTTAGATACAACTTTATCAGTAGGGTTACTGGGGCTGGCATCGTACCTAGCCCTGTTAGGATGGTATCTGTGGCAGGTTATCAAATCACCTTACCGGGGAATTGAAGCAGTCTTCATTGCTTACCTCGCTTTTACCTTCACTTGGTTTGAGTGCGCCCAATTTACGCATTTAGCTTGGTGGTCGCTCAGTATATGTGGAATGTCCCGTGTCCCGAAAATCGCACCTTAAAACCGCTACCATCATCTGTTTGCTGTGTCTATTACTGGGCAGCACCCAGTCAAAGCCAGAGTCACAATGGACACCACAGATGACTGCTGAGTTTCAGGTGCGTTCCCAACAAGCAATTAGAAAATTTGCAGGCAGTAACTACGGTTCGACAGCCTTTGAGAACGAAAAAAGGTCTTACCCCAGAGCAATGATGGACTTTCTCGCGGCAACAGGAACAGACCCGACTAAAATATCCACTTCATCCATTGGTGGTGACAACGTTGCCCAGTACCGTAATTTGGTAATCTGGCTCAATAATAAACCACTAGCACCGTTTCAATTTTTCTT
>Ga0209591_10003059_pt1 | contig 19627 bp, 20 predicted proteins | sample MAT01_FD_187207 | JGI IMG/M metagenome (GOLD analysis project Ga0209591, IMG submission 187207) | Freshwater microbial communities from Lake Fryxell liftoff mats and glacier meltwater in Antarctica - MAT-01 (SPAdes) (version 2) | ecosystem: Environmental > Aquatic > Freshwater > Ice > Liftoff... | reverse complement strand
GAGCAGGACGCCGACATCGTACTATTTTGCTTTCGCGAAGAGTACTACAAGCGCGACGTTGAAAGCCTCCGCGGCCAAGCCGAGTTGATTATTGGCAAGCAGCGTAATGGTCCCACGGGCACGGTGAACCTCTTCTTCCGCCACGAATTCACCCGCTTCGAGAACCGCACCGGCGACGTCGAAGACGCGGGCTACGCTGGTCCTGATACGGGTCCCATTGATTTGGGCGATCCGTTTTAGTCCGCTGGTTTCTGACGTCGGAGGGGCGAGAGTTATCGCGCATTCGCCTTCTTCCCAACGGCCTACTATTTGATTTGTTGCGGGTTGTCGGCGATTTGCGCACCCCTCCGTGCCAACAAGCCTCAGCAACTTCAGGGACTGTTGTGAACCAATCCCTCCTTCCCCGGCATCTGCTCCGGCGCATGGTTGGCGCCGCACCGGAATGATGGTCCTGCGCCGTCAGCGGGGCGACAATGCCGGACACTTGTTTGACCAAGGGCCGACCTCTTCGAGGCCCAAATCGTGACCGAAAATACGCGAAGAGGAGGCGATTTCCGCAGTTCGTGCCCGGCAAACTGCTGATCCGAAGGTAGTTACACAAACTCCGGACCACCCCGTGGGTGGTCCCGTCTAGTCCCGTCGAAAGCCAACCCAAACATCGGGCCTTCATCGAATCCGACCTCTAGCCCGCCGCACGAGCGGCGGGGCACCTTGTCTTCCAACGCCCCCTCCGCCCGGAACACATAACAGACTGACTCCAAGCCATCCCGTGGACCGTCAAAGATCGCGCCCTCACCGTCATCGCCCTTGACCCGGAAGGTGTCGCACGGACCCTCAAGCTCCACCTGAGTCTCGCCTGAGTCCGGTAAAATTGCGACGCATCTACCGGTGCCTGGTTGGGTACGGCGTTTGCCGGATAGACGGCGCTCGGGCCTAGAAAAATGCGGCGGAGTGCAAGTCCACCGCATTTTCGCGCCGGTAAGTGGCTGATTGCCAGTGAGTCCGGGATAAGTCAGGGATGCCGGGCGGTGCCCCGATTTCCCCCGATTTCCCCTCCCGCTTCGAAAAGCGGCTAGCGTCGGGAAAAGTCTGATTCGGCAACGTTGATGCGCTGCCGCACCAGGTAGACCGGCCGCCGTTTGGCCTCCTCGAAGAGTCGCCCAATGTATTCACCGAGGATTCCGAGACCAAACAACTGCATGGCCGAGCAGACCAGGATCATGAAGATGAGAGATGTCCAGCCGCGGGACTGGCGGGGATTGAAGCCCAGGATAGTCCAGTCGCTGACGTATTGAACGAGGATCAGGAACCCCAGCAGCAGGCAGAACACCCCCATTCCTACGCCGAGCATGAGGCAGAATTGTAAGGGCTGGTAGGAAAAATTAATCACGCCATCCAGGGCAAGCTTCAGTAGTTTACGAAAGGTGTATTTTGGTTCGCCGGCAAAGCGCGACTGCCGCTCGTACGCTAGCCCGGTCTGCCGGTAGCCAACCCAGGTGCGCAGGCCGCGGACAAAGCGGCTCCGCTCCGGCAGGGCATTCATCGTCTGCACCACCTCACCCCGCATTACGCAAAAGTCGCCGGCATCGAGCGGGATGTCGAGCGTCGCCAAGCGTCGCAGGATGCGGTAGTAAAGGTAGTAGCTGATCCGTTTAAACGGGCCTTCTTTGCGTTTCGTCCGCACCGCGTAAACGACATCATAGCCTTCGCGAATTTTGTCGAGGAAGAGCCGCAGCACCTCCGGGGGGTCCTGCAAATCGGCGTCCATCACGGCGACGATGTCACCGGTCGCATGATCGAGCCCGGCCGTCACGGCGGGTTGATGCCCGAAATTGCGCGTCAGGCTGATCACTTTGAAGCGCGGATCCTGAGCGGCGATCTGTTGGCAAAGAAGTAAGGTCCGGTCGCGGCTGCCATCGTCCACAATGATCAGCTCATGGCTGTCGCCCCAGTCGGCGGCGGCAGCGCTGATGCGCCGGTAAAGTTCTTCAATTCCGGTCTCTTCGTTAAAGGCGGGTATGACAATTGAGATCAGGGAACACGCTCGGTTTCAAATAGGGTATACCCGTTAGCCTCAGCCTTGCGCTGTATCTCTGGCTGCAGGGCGAACACACCGCCGGGATAGTAATAGTCAAGCCCGGACGTAGGCAGCAGGACATGGCGGACATCGTATTTCTTCATGAACTCGAGTAAGTCAGCCTTGGAGGAGGCGGGCGGCGAAAGGGCTGAGACGCCGGTGTAGTAAGTGAAAAAGTACGGTCTATGCGAGATCATCCGGGCTCCGGGAAAACGCTGATTTACCTCGCGGACAGCCGTACGGAAAGCCACCGCCTCGGGCGCGGGCTGCGTTGCGGATTCCCAGATCCGCCAGTCCTGGGGAAACATAACCATCGTGACGTAGAGCAGGCACAGTGCCGTCAGTGCCCGCTCCAGTTGCGACTGGACGACCCGGGTAAAGGGCAGCAGGACCCAAAGCAGCATCGTACAAATACTAAAGCTGAGATACCGAATCTCCAGGCCCTCCGCACGGGGAAGCAGGCTGATCACCGAAAGGATGAAGACGAGTGCGCCCGCCTGCGGCTCGGCGGACCGCAGACGATGGCGATTCAGCCACGTGGCTAAGGCGAAGATCAGGAGCAAAAGCGTTTTCGCTACTCTGCTCCGTTCCGATATCAGCGCCAGGAATAAGGAGATGAACGGTTGGGCGCCGCGTGCGCTGTAACTCAAGAACTGAGGCAGCTCCTCTCCAAATACCTCCGCGGCGGGCGGCGGCGGGGTCAAGCTGCGCCAATATTGGTCGACGTTGGACATATTGCGAGCGGCGGCATAGCTCTGGATCCAATAAAAATAGGAGTCCGAGCGCAGCGGCGAGCCCCACACCTGATAGTTATGCAGTAGCCAGGGAGAGACACACAAGGTCGCCGCCATCCCGAAGACAGTGAGCCGAACCACCATGTCCCGAAGTGGCATGGTGCGCCACATCCACCACAACAGGCCGGGAATTACCAGGGTGGACGTGGATCGCGTTAGCCAAGCCAAGCCAAATGCCCCCCCGGCCCAGACCCAGTTCACTGGCCGGCGAGCGCGCACCACGAGTAGCACCATGCCGGCGAGCAGCGCGGTCGCCAACCCATCCGGCAGCACGGACCACGAGTCTCTCAGGTTCGAAGGAAAGACGCCGGCAGCGGCGGCGGCCAGCAACGCAAACCATACCGGTTGATCGTAGTGCCGGCAAAGAAGATACACCATCAGCATGAGTAACGAGCTGGCTAGCGCGGACACCACGAAACCGGAGCGCGCCGCGTCGAGCCCAGTGAAATAGGTACAGGCGGCAACGGCCGTCGGATAGAGGGGGTTCGCATTGTGGAACGGCATCGGCAGCGAGGGCGGATCCAGGAAGAGCAGCCAGTGGGCCGGGTTTACGAATCCATTCCCGGCATTTACTTGTCCGGCCACGATCCCAATGTAAGCGCTGTCGTGGCTAAAACCACCGCTGACGCTGGCATCGGTGGGAAGCAAAGCCAAGTGCAGAAACAAATATCCGAACAGGAGCACGAGAATGGGTATGTGACGTGAGGTCAGCTTTGCGAAAAGCGGTGTATTTTGTAAGGCAGGCATGCGTGCTGAATTAGTGTCTTACGAAAGAAAGTTGTCAGATCGTCTAATCACGACGTCTACATAATCCCGGAGTATCTCACAACAACTGATGTCGTAAACTAAGACACCCGCAAGGGGGGAGCAGGACTACCCCTAGTCGATCAAGCCATGAGGGAAGCGATGAACTCGCTGTCATAGCTATGGTAGGACTGGTCGTATAAGTTTCTACCGATGGGTACCCGGAGGTGGAGTGCGTTCCCTTACACCATTCCTCGCTGTCGTTGCTTTGGCTAGAGTTTCTCAGCCGCTTACCGACGGTAGCGACTTGCTGAAGGTGAACGAAGTCGGCGAAGTGAAGTTCGGCGCCGTCACTGGCAAGGAGCCGCCTCCTATAAGCTGGCCAGCTACGCCTGCGGCTACCGTCTCTCGTTTGAGGTGTTGATGAACGATGACCTGTCCGCGCTCGCCGACATGGGAATGAAAATCACGCGGGGCACGACCTGGCTACGTCCGTCGGTGCTCCCAGCGACACCACGATTGCCGCGGGGAAGCCTCGGGATGCGTCTGCAGAAGGATGCCAGTGGCAACCCCGTCGACTCCGCGCCGAAGTACATCCTGGCGCCCCCCGCGCTCGAGGTGACATCCAATCGGGCAACACCCTCGCGGTGGCGGCGCCTGGAACCACTGTCAGCGGCCAAATGGTGGTCGTTGACTCAATCATTGGCGTCGCGAACGCGGACGCGGCAACCGGGGAACCCGTCGAAGTTGACGCTGAGGGAGTCTTTGAACTTCCGAAGGTCTCCGGCGACAACATCGCCGCGGGCAACAAGCTCTTGTGGAAGGAAACCGCGCTCACCATCACGGCGGGCCCAGGCTCGAAACCGCGTATCGGCTTCGCGACAGAGGCGGCCGCAACTGGCGTCCTGGTGGTCCGCTGTTCGGTGATTGCGTCCCTGCAAACGGGGCCGGCCTAAAACGGAGGAACCATGGCAAGAACCACACGACAATTGAAGATTCTCAGCGGCGCCGCACTCAGCGAGCCGCTCGATTTGGGCGCCTGTAACCTGCTCGGCTTTCACCTGCCAGCCGCTTTCGACGGAACTAAGCTCACCATACAGGTGAGTACCGATGGAAGGGCCTGGCAGGACATCTACAGCGGTGCCAGCAGCGCGCCCGGTGGCTCCGAATGGGAGCAGCTATGCGCCGCGGGCCGGGCCTTTCCGCTTGAGGGCTGGGTTCAGACGTTTTCGCGGTGGGTGCGATTCCGCTCCGGATCCGCCGGCAGTCCCGCCAACCAAGGGGCCGATCGGCTGCTTACGGAGGTGGTCGACAACTTACATGGCCAAGAGCACCCGACAGGAATTCGTGGGCCTAAGTGGAATGGAATCAAAAGGTGGGATGGTGGCCAGGGAGGGAATTGAACCCCCGACACGCGGATTTTCAGTCCGCTGCTCTACCAGCTGAGCTACCTGGCCAACGAATGATAGTTTAGCAAATTATTCGGCCTTGTCGGTAGCGTAGCAGTCGGGAGAAATCGGACATTCGTGGCATTTGGGTTTGCGGGCCGGGCACAGTGAGCGGCCGTGGTGGATCATTTGGTGGGAGAAGGCGATCCAGCGGTCCTGGGGAATGATCTTCACCAGGTCGCGCTCAATCTTCACCGGATCCATCTCTTTGGTGAGGTCCAGGCGGCGGGCCAGGCGCACCATGTGGGTGTCGACCACCACGCCGGAGGCGATACCAAAGCCGCTGCCGAGGACGACATTGGCCGTCTTGCGGGCGGCGCCGGGGACGGTGAGCAATTCGTCCATGTTCCGCGGCACTTCGCCGCCGAAGTCACGCAGGATGACGCGGGCGGCGCCCTGGATGTTCTTAGACTTGTTGTTATAGAAGCCAGTCGAGCGGACGTCCTGGCCGAGCTCCTCGAGGTTGGCGTGGGCGAGGTCTTCGATGGTGGGGTATTTGGCGAAGAGGCCGGGCGTAACCATATTCACGCGGACATCGGTGCATTGGGCTGAAAGGATAGTGGCGACCAGCAATTCCCAGGCGTTGCGATGGATCAGGGCGCATTCGACATTGGGGTAAAGGGTGTCGAGATGGTTGAGAATACGGTCCAGCCGGGCTTGGCGGGCGGCGGCGGTTTTGGGTTTTGGGTTCACGGCAAAACTAGGGTAACGCGGAATGCTTGATTACACTAAGAGTCATCCCGAAGCGTGCCACTCTTTTCGTTCTTCTTGCCGCGGCAATCGCCTTCGCGCCGTCGATCGCCGGCAGCTTCCATTTAGATGATTATTCGCTGCTGGGTGACCCGGCGTTTACGACCTTCGGCGGTTGGGCCGAATTGCTGCAGCCGGCGCGCGTACGGCCCTTAGCCAGCCTGACCTTATGGGCCAACTATCAGCTGCATCAGGACTCGGCCTGGGGCTATCACCTGGTGAACCTGCTGCTACATTTGTGCGCCATATGGCTGGCGAGCGACGCGCTCCAAAAACTACTGCCGCCGATGGCTGCCTGGGCCGCCCTGATCGTCTTTGCGCTGCACCCCTTACAAACCGAACCGGTGGCCTATGTCTTTGCGCGCAGTACGCTGCTGTGCGGGCTCTTCGCGTGGGGGGCGATTGCCGCGTGGCTGCGGGAACGGCGTTGGCTGGCTGTATTTCTGACGGCGGCGGCTTTGCTGGCGAAGGAAGAGGCGGTGGCGTTGCCTATATTCTTTGCGCTGTTCTTTGGGTCGCGCCGGAACTGGCCACCGATCGCGGCGATGTTTGGGCTGGCATTGGCCGCGGGCTTACGGGGACTATGGGCGACGTCGCAGGGGAAGGGCTCGGGCGCCGGTCTCGACGTGGCGATTTCTCCATTCACTTATGCCTTGTCGCAGGGCTCGGTCATTGTCCGCTACTTGAGGCTACTGTTCTTCCCGGTGGGCTTTAACTTCGATCCGGACTTAGACCCCGCGCTGTGGATATCGCTATTGAGTTGGTGCGCACTGGGCGCGGCAGTGATGTTGCTGAAGCCACCGGCGCGCTTGTGGTTCGCCGCGGGGCTGATCTTCCTGGCGCCGACATCGAGCTTTCTCCCCATCGACGACCTTTCGGCGGACCGTCGCATGTACCTCGCCGCGCCCTGTTTTGCGGCGGCGTTGGCCCTGCTTTGGTCCGGCCTGAAGCCACGATACCTTATGGCGCTAGCCCTGTTTCTGGCGACGCTAACCTTCGCCCGCGCGCTTGTATTTCGCACGGAGGAGAGCTTGTGGCGGGACACCGTGGCGGGGTCGCCCGCGAAGGTGCGCCCGCGCATTCAGTTGGCGCGGGCGGTGGCTCCGGCCGAGGCGATCGACGTAATGGCGAATTTGCCCGCTGACGGCCGCGTGTCGGCGGAGCGAGGGCGGGCGTATATGGAATTAGGCCGTCCCGCGGAGGCATTGCGCGAGTTTGGCGTCGCCTTAGCCGCTGAGCCAGGCGATCCGCGGGCGTTGGCCAATCGTGGCACGGCGCTTGCCGCCTTAGGGCAGACCGATGCCGCGCGCCACGACTTTGCCCGGGCACTGGCCCTCGATCCTTGCCTCTACCCGGCGCTCGTGAACCTCCGCCAACTCGGTGTGCCCCTGCCCGCACTATCCCGCTGCCGCTTTACCGCGGACCAAAATGCGAGGCTCGGCCTTCGATGATCCCTTATAGTGAAGATGACGAATGGCTGCCTTGCCCCAACCTCCGCGTATCGAAACCGTAGATCTGGGGCACGTCCGAAGCGGCGAGATTGTCGCTCTGCTGCGGGAAGAAGTCGAGGTGTGGCGGCAGCGCTTGTACTGGGATTTCCGTTCCTCCGCCGATCTCGTCGAGCGTTTTGTCGATATGCGGGCGTTGCAAGGCTGCGGCCTGCGCGTGGATGGCGAATTGGTCGGCTACTCCTACTATGTTTGTGAAGAGCACAAGGGCTTAGTGGGCGACCTCTATGTGCGCCATGCCCACGCCTCGCCCGAACATGAGCGCACCTTGCTGCATGCCACCGTGATGACCTTGGCCCGCCAGCCGGGGGTGCGGCGCATTGAGTCCCAGTTGCTGATGTTTCGCGACGCGCGCCCCATGGGGCCGTACTTTCCCATGTTGAGCCAAGTACGGGAATTCCCCAGGCTGTTTATGTTGCTCGACCTGACGGCGATCGACCTATTTCCCGTGGGCCGGGCGAGTTCGCGCTTCTTGCTCGATCGTTGGAACGACCGGCGCTCCGACGAAGCCGCCCAGTTGATCAGCGACTCCTACCTGAAGCACATCGACTCCAACATCAACGACCAGTACCGCAGCCCCGGCGGCGCGCGGCGCTTTCTGATGAATATCGTGCAGTACCCAGGCTGCGGGACGTTCCAGGAGTCGGCGTCGTGTATTGCGCTCGACGCGTTGACGCGCGAGTTCAGCGGCCTCTGCTTAACCAGCATGGTAAGCCCGGGCGTGGGCCACATCACGCAACTCTGCACGGCGGCGCGCGTGCGGGGCGAAGGCTTGGGTTATGAGATGTTGCGCCACTCCCTCCAAGGCTTGCGCCGGGCCGGCTGCCAGAGCGTCACCCTGACGGTGACGGCGGCCAATGTGGAGGCCGTTGGCTTGTACGAACGCTTCGGCTTTCAGGTGCTGAAACGCTTCTCCGCCCACGTGTGGGAGGGCTTTCGGTAGTTACCGTGGTCCGGCCTACGGCGGACTTGGCGCTATTGCGCGAGCTGTTTCGCGAGTATGCCTCGGGTTGGCTCCGGCGCTGATGGCCGAAGTGGAGCGGATGGCGCGGGACTTGGGCTTGGTCGGGCCGCGCCTGGACACTCTCCCGTCAATGACGGCGGCGATTGCGCTCTATCCGCAGCTGGGTTACACCTCGATCGGCGGGTACAACGACACGCCCGATCCGGGCACCTTATTCTTTGCGCTAAAGTTCCTATAAACAAGTAGATAGAGAGAATCTAGCCGACGGCCCGCCAGCGAAATATCAAGGCCGACTCAATGATAAGTCCCTTAGAATCATGCTGTCAGCGGGAAATCATGTTTTTTGCCGGGCCGATGATTGTTTGTAAAGTATTGATAATAAATAACTTAATCTGATTTCGTTCGCGATGCCGCGACAACCACCCCGCCACACGCTAGACTGAAGGACGCATGAGTTGGTGGAAACGAGACAAGCCTTCGGTGACGACTTCGTCGTCCGACGACCGCACCGTCCTTACCGAAGGACTTTGGGTAAAGTGCGAGGGCTGCCGCCAGGTGATCTTCCGGCAGGAGCTCGAGAAAAACCTGCACCTCTGTCCCAAGTGCGGCTACCATTTCCGGATCGACGCGCGCGCCCGCCTCGAACTGCTCTTTGACGGCGATTACGAAGAGTTCGACGAAACCCTCACCTCCACCGACCCCATCGACTTTGTCGATTCGAAGGCCTACACGGCACGCTTGGAGGGTATGCAGAAAGCCACCGGCCTCCGCGACGCCATAATCTCCGCCCGCGGCGAAATGAATGGCCGCCCCGTGAACATCTGCGCCCTGGAACTCAAATTCATCGGCGGCAGCATGGGCGCCGTGATGGGCGAGAAGATCGCCCGCGCCGTTGACCGTTCCCTCGCCGACCGTCACCCCCTCGTTGTCATCTCCGCCTCCGGTGGCGCCCGCATGCAGGAAGGCGCCATTTCGCTCATGCAAATGGCCAAAATCTCCTCCGGCCTCATGCGCCTCGACGACGCCGGCATCCCCTACATCAGCATCCTGACTGACCCCACCACCGGCGGCGTCACCGCCAGCTTCGCCATGCTGGGCGACCTGAATATTGCCGAGCCCGGCGCCCTCATCGGCTTCGCCGGCCCCCGCGTCATCGAGCAGACCATCCGCCAAAAGCTTCCCGAAGGCTTCCAACGCAGCGAGTTCCTGTTGCAGCACGGCTTCCTCGACGCCGTCGTCAAGCGCACCGACATGAAGGCCATGCTCACCCAGGCCTTCGAATTCATGTGCCAGTCGAGTTAGCCTAAACTTGCCCTTAGGGAGACTGCCGAAATGACGAAGGGCTAACTCAGGCGGAAGCGGGAGCGTCGGTGCCGGCGCATCAAGTCTTTGCCTAGTTGCGGGCTAAGTTCCAGGTCCCGCTGGGCGCGGGGCGTGAACTCAATCCGAAACGCCATGCGGTACTTCTAGGTTGCGTCCCGCCTAGCCTGCCGCGCAAGCGGCGGGGCACATTTCTCGATTCGCAATAAGTTGCAAACTCTCAGACTAACTGGCACAAACAAGGGGAAATGCAGCTATTCGGGACCTTAAGGGGACGTGTTACGAATTGGAGGTTGTGCCCCGCCGCTTGCTCGGCAGGCTATCTTCTTAACCCAAAACACCAAGGCCCAAGCGCCAGGTAGCGCGGTGAGAAAGATTGCAAGAGTAGAGCCGGTTTTGAATATTCCTTTTCTTGGGCTACCCCAGTAGAAGATGGAGAAGATGGAATCGACGAGTGGCCCTCCGGTGTACGTCAGGTTTGCCAATAAAGCGTAAATCGGAGCACCGAAAATCAATACAATGGTCCGACAAAATCTTCGCCAGGTTCAACCGATGCAGAGCCCCCTACCACTGTCAGCGCACAAGTCGTTATCCCGGCGATTAGCAGGTCGCGATTGTAGCGATACCTGCGCCCACCAGTTGGTTCGGAGCCTGAAGGCGAAGGCATCATGACGAGTTATCATTTCGCCGGCTTCGACGCCACCTTCGGCACCAGGCCTACGACCTCCGCAGGCAGCGCAAACGCCGAGTCCGGCACCGGAGCGTTGATCGTGTACTTGGTGAAGGTCATCTCCGCCGCCTGCCCGCCCGCTGACACCCCGAGCTTAAATGGCCGCTTCAGGCCCTGCACCTCGCGGTAGTCCGACATGGTGCTCTCCATCGGCATCGGGCCCATCTGGGTCGGCATCACCCCGGTCATCTTCAGCATCAGCCCGGTCTTCTTGCTGAAGTACCGGATCTCCGGCTCACCGGTCTTGGGCTTCAGCACCACCTTGTAGCAATCCTCGCCCGCGATCGTCTCGCTGCCGGCCAAATCGGCGGTCACGAAATACTTGCGCCACTGATGTTCCAGGTCAATCGCGGCGTTGCGCACCTGCACATCGCGCTCCTCACCTGTGCGAACGCGCGCGCCGGTGATCTTGTTGTTCTCCCACGCGATTCCCTGGCGGACACCCTCTTCGAGCTTACCCACGCCCGCGATCTCAATCACTGTGTAAGCATTGCCCGATTTCTTCAGCACCTTCACCGTGCCGCTGACGCCTTGGGCGCCCATGTTCACGGTACCCTCCGCCACTTCGGTCACCAGTTTGGCGTAAGCGGCTTTGCCCCCGGTGACGGCGATGAAGCGGTCGATGATGGAAGAGCCGGTGGGCTCGAGGGCTTTCAGGTAGCCGGCGGCCAAGCTAGCGGCGGATAGTTGGAAGAACGCTCTTCTGCGCATGAATCCACTGTAGCGCAGCATCCAAAACCGGGTCACCTGCGGCGAGGTTGGCGGGTGTTAACTCCACGGCTTGGTCCGGCAGCACGCCCTCACCTTCCAGCGCCTTGCCGTTGCGCGAAATGTAGTTGGCGACCGGGTACTGGAAGAGGTCTCCGCTGGGCAAGCGCTCGATCACCGAGGGCAGGGCCGCGCCCATGCTGCGCGAACCGAAGATGCGGGCGCGGCCCAGATCCTGCAGGCCGCCGGCCATGATCTCGGCGGTGGAGGCCGTGCTCGAGTCGATCAGGATAGCCAGGGGCCCGGTGAAGATTTCCGCGCGCGGGTTCACCGTGAACTTCAGTTTCGAGTCCCGGCGGACCATGGTGCCCAGGTACTGGTCCGGCTGCGTGACGAAGAAGCCCGCCAGGCCCATCGCCAGAATCCCAATCCCGCCAGGGTTGCCCCGCAGGTCGACGATAAAGCCCTTGCAGGTGGACTTGCACGCCTTCACGGCGCCTTCAAATGCCGGGCTCAGGCGTACGGGATCAAGGAACAGGTTGAAGCTGATCAAGCCGACGTCGCCCAGGCGCTTGGTCTCAATCGAGATCGGCATCGGCGGTAGAAAGCCGAAGCGCGTCAGTTGGCCTTTGGGCCCCAGCAGCTTCACGGTGCTTTTGACGGGCATGCCGCCCGGAGCCTGGGTCAACAGGTTCACCGTCCCGCCGGGATCGCCGCTCAGCTTCGCCAGCACCAGCGCTCGTTGCCGCGCCAAACGCATCGCTCCTTGCCGGGATTCGGTCAGCCGCTTCAGCGGACCGGCCAACAGGACGCCCTCCACCTCCAGGATCTCGGTGCCCGCACGCACGCCCGCGCCCGGCTCCGGCCGCCAAATCCACGCCCGGTTGTCGATCATCGCCACATCGAACGGCGGCCGGCCATCGCCGTAACTGACGGCTTCCTCGCTCGCGTCGCCACCCGAGATGTGGAAGTGCGAGAGCTTCAACCGCTGGATCATTTCGCGGATATAGCCCCTCGCTTCGGCCGGCGACTTCGCCTCGGCCACCTTCGCGCGAAACTCGGGCTTCAGGCGCGTCCAGCCGTTACGCTCGAGTTCCACCGGGTCCCAGTGTTTGTCTTGCACCAGTTGCCAGACTTGGTCAAACGTTGCCAGCCATACGGGTTCGATCGCCGGTAGCGGCAGCGCGAGCAGGAGGAGAGTCACCAAGCGGAGCATTCACTCATGATTGTATCTTGGAGATACATGCCCGACCCTGAAATCCCCAACCTTGAAGTGACTGTCATCGAAGTGAAACGAAAACTCGATGCGGGCGAGCCCGTGGTGCTGCTCGATTGCCGCGAGCCCTTCGAGAACGACCTTTGCCGCATCGAAGGCGCCACGCTCATCCCAATGAACACCATCCCCCAACGCATGGCCGAGTTGGAGCGGTTGAGCGACCGTGGACATGTGGTCGTTTTTTGCCATCACGGAATGCGCAGCCTCAATGTCGCAAATTGGCTGCGCCATCAGGGTGTGGAAAATGTAACGAGCATGACCGGCGGGATCGAGGCCTGGAGCTTGCAAATCGATCCGCTAGTACCGCGTTATTAACCCCGTACCGGTCAAGCTGAATCCCCATATTTTACAATTGTTTCCAGACAATTGGTCCATGGGCTGCCACAGTACTGTGTCGGGTTGACACACCTGTTTCCTATCTGTTAATATTTAAGGATTCGCCGGCGGGCTAACTGCCTCTGGCTAGCGTCCCAATTCTTCATAATTCGTCACTCAGTGGGAGAGACTGGGCGAAGGGATGAAAGCGAGCCAGCCCTTTGGGTTGCTCGAGAGAAGTACGCCCGACCGGGGCACTCTGGGAGTTTTTTTGCAGCAACCTTATTTTATTTTGGTGTTGGCTCATTCGCTACACGGGCGTTTGCGTCGAATCCACGTTCCTCACACGGTTCTCTACGGCGTTTTTGGCTTGGCCTTGTTTGGCTTTGTTACCCTCGCTGGCATGGCGTCCAGCTATGCCCGGATGTGGTGGAAAGTCAGTAATTACAACGTGATGCGGTCGCAGCTCGAATCGCTGCAGGACCGTTACCAGTCCCTTCAAAAGCAGAATTCGGCGCAGTCGCAGCAAATGGCGACGCTCCAACTGTTCGCCATGGAAGTCTCGAGCGCCTACGGCATTCAGCGCAAAACCTCCTCGTTAGGTTCTAGCACCGGGCTCGGTGGCCCCACCAGCGTGACGAACGAAGGCCGCCTCGTGCCGACGATCGCCGAATCTGTCGAACAATACAGCTATCTGAAGTCGATCAACTTTACCTCACTGCGCCGTTCGCGGCTAGGTGCTTCGAATTTTGTCAATCCGGACGCCGTTCCTGGTCTTTGGCCGGTAAACGGCCAGTTAACCAGCTTCTTTGGCATGCGCCGGGATCCGTTCTCGGGCTTGGGTGAGTTCCATCCGGGGGTCGATATTGTGGTAAACCCCGGCACTCCGATCCGCGCCACGGCCGACGGCCGCGTAGTCCTTTCGGGTTGGAACGGCGGCTACGGCTTGGCTGTGGTGATTTCCCACGGCAATGGACTTGAGACTCTGTACGGGCACCTGTCCAAGGTCGGTTACCTCGTGGGTCAGGAAATTCGGCGCGGCGAAGTCTTGGGATATTCCGGCTCTACCGGCCGGGCCACCGGACCTCACTTGCATTATGAAGTCCACGTCAGCGGTGCACCGGTCAATCCGTATCGTTACCTGAAGACGGTGCTCGCCCAAGCCCAGCCCCGCAAGAACGACTTCCCCTTCTAACCCTTCCCCCTCTCTGTCTACACCGTTGTGCCTAGCCCCCGGCGTAAGCCGGGGGACAACGTCCGGCGTTGTCGCTCTACGACGCGGACGCCATTCCTGTGGCGCGTCACACCACTTTTCGGTAATCGAATCAATCACTTATCGAAATCTCCTTCCCGCAGGCTGCTAAAGTAGGGTCAGCCAGCCGAAAGCCAATCCCCAGCGGATCGACGCGCGGGAGAAAACTGAATAGAATCAATCACTCCCGGGTTCGTTTCGTCAACTAGCTTTCCGCCTGGCTGGGGGCGGCCTTGGGCGAAGCCTACAGGCACTAGTTGCAGCAGAAAAAAAATCCTTAATCAGGAAGCAATCCGCCCACTGGGAGTTCAATAATATTGGCATGAGATATCGTTGGCTCCTCCTCGCAGTAACGGGCCTGCTGCCGGCCCAGACCGTGACAGTGACGAAGCTGGAACTGAAGGCGGAGCCCGGCCTCCGGCTGCGTCCGCTAGCTTCGGCCGTAATTCAGGTAAAAGTGTATGGTGACACCGACGCTGGCGGCGCGAAGAAGTCCGGTCGCTTGCGCGAGGGCGGCTGGAATGCGGCCGTCTTTCCCAACGACGGCGGCGGTATCTCGAAGCCCTTCCGCTATCAGGGCACGGACAATGAAGCGTATGTTGAGACCGCGGGGTCCGACTTTAGCAAGATCTTTTCTTCTGTCACCTCGCGCTTTGTGGTCAAGGACTCCTTTGTGTACACGGCGCCCGAAACGTCTGGCACGTACCGGGTGGAGGTGTCCATTGGCGCGGTGCGCGAGAAGTTGGAGATCGTAGTCGATACCGACGCGCCAGCCACGAATGGGCCAGCGGAAAACACGACCTTCCCGCCCGAGCTTCCGTCGCGCGATCCTTACCGGCAGTTAGTGGAGCACTGGGCTCCTTACGTGGCCCAGGAGACCTGGTTCGAGTGGCAGTCCGACGCTCTACGCCGCTTCGACTCCGACGGCGATTGGGAAGGCGCCAATAACTGGGAAAACTTAGAGAAAGGCTCTTCGCAAGCTTACGTTTATTACGCCGCCATCGAGAGCGAAACGCATTGGTTTCTGATTTACAATTTCTTCCACGTCCGCGATTATTCGGATAACTGCGTCGTCGGTACTTGCCACGAAAATGACAACGAAGGAGTGGTGCTCACCATTCGCAAAGGCCAGGGCGAGTTCGGGCGGCTGGAGGCGATGGAAGCGTTGGCGCATAACAACGTCTACTCCTATACCAGCGAGCGCGCCATCAAGAAGGGCGCACATAACATTGAGGGGAACATCGCGCTGGTGGATGGTTCACATCCGGTGGTCTTTTTGGAGGCGGGTGGCCATGGCGCGCTGGGGGGCACCGACAAAAAGAGTTTCTTCGATGGCACCAAACTCCGTTGGACGCAAGGCACGGGAATTACTTACCGCTACGGCGGCCGGGCGGACCGTCCGCGCTCCGGCACCGATCGCGACGTAAGTTACGACTTACTCTCGATTGAAGAGCAATGGTGGCCGCGAGCCAACGCGCCGGCGGAGGGCAACCAGGCCTTCAGTGCGTACTACCGTTACCAGCCTTTGGGCGGCCGGCCGGGGATGAAGTCGGCATTGGTGGCAGGTTCGTTTCGCGGTTTGAAGGAAGGGGCCGACAAAGCGAAACCTTTCTGGGGCTGGCATGACATGGCCACGCAACGGCGCCGCATTTTGGCCACCGGGCAATGGGCTGTGGATCCGGCTTATGGCGTTTCGAAGAACCTCACTTTTCCGGCCGAGTTACCCTTCTCACTTACTTATGTCTACAATCCCTATCTCGATATCGTTCCCGCCGCGGTAACTCCTCCGTTAGGTGCTCCAGTAACTGCCGGCGCTTGTGAATTCGAATTATGGGTGGACGGCGCGGCGGCCGTGATCCTCGGTGCTCCGCCGAAAGTAGAGACGCTCGCCGGCGCTCCCGTTGAGGAGCGCCGCGTCACTTGCGATGGCACGCCGTCGCCGGAGGCCCGCTACGAGGTCGAAAAGCGCGAAGGGCGAGGTAGGGTGCAACTATCGGGCCCAGCGCGGGTCGAAATTCAAGATCCTTCGCGCGGCGCGGCGACTTACAAATTTGTCGTGCGTTGGCGGGCGAAATAGACCGACTGCACGACCAACACCACCAGCAATGTTGGCGCGACCAGTTGGAGCATCGCGGGTTCTGTCAGCCACGCCGTGACGACAATGCCGAAGGCAAAGATGTAGCCCGTAGCTAGGGGCCAAAGGCGATGTTTGAGCAAGGCGACAGCGAGCCCGAACCAGCCGAAGCCGAGCAGCAGCCACTTGTCGAGGGCCCAGTTCCGGATCGCGCGCGCCATCTCATTGGTGAAGCCGCGCTCGATGGCCAGAACGCGCAGGATGGCGAAGTTCTCGAGCACGTCACACAGCATCGCCAGAGCGAACAGCCCCACGACGATCCAGCGGAACCAGCGGCGCAGGGAGAAGCGCCAGGTCATCCCGATCCAGAGGCTGCCATAAACCGCGATGAAGAGGAAGTCGACCATCGTGTGCAGGCGGTATCCGGCGCGGGCGGGCGTCGCCAGAACAATGGTGAGCGTGGGCCAATCGCGCACCATTTGCAGGGCGAAGGTGCTGGAGGAATAGCCGAGCCGGGCTTGTTCCGGGTGGGGCGGGGAAAGCATCCACAGGATGACGGCCAAGGTGATGGTGAGCAGGGTGAGGATCAGAAGAGTTCGAGAACGGGTCACTAACCCGCACTCTACCAGACGGCGAGTTCGTAATGGTCGCGAATGTTACTGTCGGAGGTGACAAGTGGTGCTTGTTGGCAAATGGCTTGGGCGGTGATCAGGCGATCGAAAGGGTCGCGCGTCCATTCAAGCCGGGTGGCCACCAGTGCGATCTCAGCGAAACTAGCCGGGCAAACGGTCAGCCGGATGAGTTTACCCAGTTGCTCCTGGACGTCTTCCGCTCGGTGCTTAAAGCGACCGATTTCGCGCAGATACTCGAGTTCCAGCAGGACCATCGGCGACATGCGCAACGTGCCCTTTTCGATCGCCTGAACCGCGTTGGGCGTCAGCCGATCGGTAAGGCCGGCGTAAAGGAACAGGACCGCGCAGGTGTCCAGATGGACTACACGACCGGGTTCCACTCGCGGCTCCAGTCGACGGAAAGCAGGTCGTCCGGATTGCCAACGATGCAGTCGCGCTTCACCAAGCGGGACAACTTGGAGGGCGGGTTCACCGCAACAATGCGCAACATCTGGCCATTGCGCAGAATCTCCACCGGCTCGCCGTTCTCTAGGACACGGTCGAGAATTTGGTAGATGTCCTCGCGAAGTTGAGTAGCAGTGACGCTCATGTCAACATGATAAACAGATACGTACGTATTGTCAATTGAAAAAATACGTGTGGTAAATCAGCGATGCGGCGTACGTGTTATCCTATCGGCATGGCGCTTGCCGACTCTTACTTCGCCCGCAAGTTCGGTGTCACCGAACAGAATCTCGAAACCTACCTGGGAGAGGCACTCTCCCAAGGCGGCGACTACGCGGACCTCTACTTTGAATTTGTCGCGACCAGCGCCGTCACCCTGGACGAAGGGATCGTCAAAAGCGCATCGCAAGGCGTCACCATGGGGGTGGGCATCCGGGTGATCTCGGGCGAACGCACCGGTTACGCCTACTCCGACGACCTGGCGCCGGAGCGGATCAAGCAAGCGGCGCGGACGGCGGCCTGTATCGCCAGCGCCCCGGCCAAAGTGGTGAAGCACGATCTGATGGAAGGCGAGAAGCGGAACCTTTATCCGGTGCTGACGCCGCCCACTGAATTGAGCTTAAGGACGAAGGTGGACTTGGTGAAGCGCGCCAATGCGGCGGCCCGTGCCTATGACCCGCGCATCTTTCAGTGCACCGCCACCTACGCCGACCAGGTGAAGCAGATCCTGGTGGCCACTTCGGACGGCGTGGTGAACCATGATACGCAGCCCATGGCGCGGCTGAATGTTTCGGTGCTGGCGCGCCAAGGTGCTGACCTGCCGCAGTCCGGCTATTCGGGCGGCGGCGGCCGGGTTTCGTTCGACTTCTTCCTGAACGAGAAGACGCCGGAGTACTTTGCCAAAGAGGCCGGGCGGCAGGCGATCGTCATGCTGGACTCCGTCGAAGCTCCGGCCGGCGAGATGACCGTGGTGCTGGGCCCCGGCTGGCCGGGCGTGTTGCTCCACGAAGCCGTCGGCCATGGCTTGGAGGCGGACTTCAACCGCAAAGGCGTATCGGCCTTTACGGGTCGCATTGGGCAGAAGGTGGCGAGCGAGCTGTGTACCGTGATCGACGACGGCACCATGGAGAGCCGCCGCGGCAGCCTGAATCTGGACGATGAGGGCGCGCCCACGCAGCGCAATGTATTGATCGAGAATGGCATTCTGCGCGGCTATCTGCAGGACAAGCTGACCACGCGCCTTACCGGGGCAGGGAACACCGGCAGCGGCCGGCGGGAGGGCTATCAGTACATCCCGATGCCGCGCATGACGAACACCTTTATGCTGGCCGGCGAGAGCGAGCCGGAGGAGGTGATCCGCAGTGTGCCGAAAGGCATTTACTGCGTGAATTTCGGCGGCGGGCAAGTCGACATCACGAATGGTAACTTCGTCTTTTCGGCCTCGGAGAGCTACCTGATTGAAGACGGCAAGATCGGGCGGCCGGTGCGCGGGGCGACGTTGATTGGCAATGGTCCGGAGGCGCTCAAATACATCAGCATGGTGGGCAACGACCTCAAGCTCGACGAAGGCGTGGGCATTTGCGGCAAAGAAGGGCAGAGCGTGCCGGTGGGCGTGGGCATTCCGACGGTGAAGATTGACCGCATGACCGTGGGAGGCACGGCATGAAGCCGCTTGAACTGACGCAGGACATCGTGAAGATGGCACTGGAGCAAGGCGCCACCGATGCCGAATGCACCATCGCCGAGGGCGAGGAGTTTTCGGTCAGCGTCCGTCTGGGAGACATCGAGAAGCTGCAGGAGGCGACGTCTCGTTCGGCGGGCTTGCGCGTACTGGTGGGGCAGCGGAGCGGATCGGCTTACACGTCCGATCTGACGGCGGAAGGCATTCGCCGCATGGTGCAATCCGCTGTCGACAATGCGGAGGTGACGGGCGAGGATCCTTTTGCCGGCCTGCCGGAGCGTGCGGACTTGGGGCAGCATACCGGTGATTTGCAGCTTTTTGACGAGAGCATCGGCTCGCTCGCCACGCCGGCCAAGATTGAGCAGGCGCGGCGCGCCGAAGCGGCATTTTTGGCCTTCGATCCGCGGATCGACAAGAGCGAAGGCGGCTCGTTCGACTCCGGGATCTCCGGGCGTTACTTCGCGAATTCACGCGGCTTTGCGGGCAGCTATCGCAGTTCGCAGTGCTCGCTAACGGCGGTGCCGGTGGCGAGTTTGGATGGCGCGATGGAGCGCGACTATTGGTATTCGAGCGCGCGGAGTCCTCTCCAACTCGATACGCCGGAGAACATCGGGATCATCGCGGCCAAGCGCACTTTACGGCGACTCGGGGCGCGCAAAGTGCCCACGCAGAAGGCGGCGATCGTGTTTGAGCCGCGCATGGCGCGCATGCTGCTGAGCCATATCGGCGAGGCGGTGGATGGCGACGCTATCTATCGCGATTCGAGTTTTCTGGCGGGCAAACTTGGCGAGCGCGTGGCGAGCGAGAACGTCACCATCATTGACGATGGCACCATGCCCGGCAAGTGGGGCACGCTGCCCTTCGATGCCGAAGGCGTGCCGACGCGGCGCACCGTCATTGTCGAGAAGGG